>OCPZ01000943.1_pt1 | contig 16508 bp, 10 predicted proteins | sample 1538881 | NCBI WGS metagenome assembly OCPZ01 (sample SAMN04571733, study PRJEB22368) | human gut metagenome | biome: human gut; material: stool | host: Homo sapiens | place: Luxembourg | collected 2013-01-11 | reverse complement strand
CGGGCAGTCTGGATGGCATTCACCGAACACCAGTCGAACTCTACAGACGAACCGATGCGGTAAGCGCCCGAACCAAGCACAACCACTGATTTTTCATTCTTATAATAGTTCACATCATAACCCTGAACGGCATACGTCATGTAGAGGTAGTTCGTCAGTTCCGGATGTTCGGAAGCCACCGTATTGATGCGCTTCACGGCGGGCAGGATGCCCAGTTCCTTACGACGGGCGCGTACGGTAAGGTTTTCCTTCTCCATATTGCCTTGCGGATTCAGCACGAAGCGGGCAATCTGGAAGTCGGAGAAGCCAAGCACTTTGGCTTCGCGCAGCACGTCGGCGGGGATGTCTTCCACCTTATTATATTGGGAAAGTTTCTGCTTGTAGTCTACGATGTTCTTCAGCTTGCCCAAGAACCAGGGGTCAATCTTGGTCAGCTCAAAGATGCGGTCGATGGCATATCCCTTTTCCAGAGCCTCGGCAATGGCAAAGACGCGCAGGTCGGTGGGATGTGACAGTTCGTAATCCAAGTCATCGAACTCCACTCCCTCATTGCCCACGAATCCGTGCATTCCCTGACCAATCATACGCAAGCCCTTCTGGATAATTTCTTCAAAGGAACGTCCGATAGACATGATTTCGCCTACCGACTTCATGCTGGAGCCAATTTCGCGGCTGACACCTACGAACTTCGTCAAGTCCCAACGCGGAATCTTGCAAATCAGGTAATCAAGTTGCGGAGCAGCATATGCAGAATTGGGAGTTCCCATCTCGCCGATTTGGTCGAGCGTATAGCCCAACGCAATCTTGGCAGCCACGAATGCCAGCGGATAACCGGTAGCCTTGGAAGCCAATGCGGAAGAACGGGACAGACGGGCGTTCACCTCGATGACACGATAGTCGTTTGTCTCGGCGTTGAACGCATACTGGATGTTACATTCGCCCACGATGCCCAGGTGGCGGATACATTTGGTGGAGAGCTCCTGCAACATTTTCACCTGCTCGTCGGTCAATGAGCAAGTGGGAGCCACTACGATGGACTCACCCGTATGAATGCCCAGCGGGTCGAAGTTTTCCATGCTTGCCACCGTGAAGCAGTGGTCGTTGGCGTCGCGGATTACCTCGAATTCAATTTCCTTCCAACCCTTCAGAGACTCTTCTACCAGAATCTGCTTGGAGAAAGTGAAAGAGCTTTCGGCCAATTTAATGAAGGCTTCCTCGTCCGGACAAATACCGCTTCCCAGTCCACCCAGAGCATAAGCCGAGCGCACCATCACGGGGTAGCCAATCTCGCGGGCTGCCTTCAGTGCGTCCTCCATGCTCTCCACAGCGTGGCTCTTCGGAGTCTTCATCGGAATCTCGTCCAGCTTCTTCACAAAGAGGTCACGGTCTTCGGTGTACATAATCGCCTCAACGGAAGTACCCAGCACGCGCACGCCATATTTCTGAAGAATTCCGTTCTGATAGAGTTCCGTACCGCAGTTCAGCGCCGTCTGTCCGCCGAATGCCAGCAAAATGCCGTCGGGACGTTCTTTCTTGATGATTTCTTCCACGAAATAAGGAGTTACCGGCAAGAAATAAACTTGATCGGCGATACCTTCCGATGTCTGGATAGTAGCAATGTTCGGGTTTACCAAAACAGAACCGATACCTTCTTCGCGCAACGCCTTCAGCGCCTGCGAACCGGAATAGTCAAACTCTCCGGCCTGACCAATCTTGAGCGCACCAGAACCCAAGACAAGCACTTTCTTTAAATTCTTTTCCATATTCTCTTGTTGTCTATTAAGTTACGAGTTACAAGCTACGAACTACGAGTTGTAGCTATTTCACAAAAAAAATGCGTCACCCAATAAAGGATTAACGCATTACCAAAGAACTAAAAATATCTTTCTCGAAAAAAGAGAAACTGACGGCTCCCGAATGAAATTCATTCGAACGGAGGTTATATTTGCTTCTCATTTCCTGCGATTGCATAGTCTCTTTAAAATTTGTGCAAAGTAACGACTTATTTACGAAAAGAGCAAATTGTGGCATATTTTTTTGCATAAAAGAAACGTCATCCTCCATAATAGAAGAGCGGCCGTTGCCCACAACCGAAATCTTTTTCCGAAAAATGCGATTCCATATAAAAAAGAAAGACTATATCTCAGTAAAGGCATTTGCGGATAAATATGAAGATTCTCCCCACCAAAACTTGCTTTTCTCGCCACGGAAACTTACCTTTGTGCCTATACAAAAATAGAACAAGGATTCTGTTTCTACAAACAAAGCCTTTATTCTTAAAAATAAAATTTCTATTCCTTGGAATAAAGGCTTTATTCTAAGATTTCTCCGCCACCAAAAGAACTTTGCTCCGCAGGGAAAAGGACTTTGCAACGAAGGAAAGAAAAGAAAGGAGAACGCAACAATGACCACACGCTACCAAATGAAAGAAATGCCCGACTTGCAAGGCACGGGCGAACCAATCACCTACCCCAAGATGGTGATGACCGGACAGACCGGCACGCGCGAACTGGCGGAATACATCGCCATGACCTCGGGATTCTCGAAAGGCGTAACCGAAGGAATTATCTGCGAGCTGGGCGAAGCCCTGGCCCACGAAATGGGAATGGGACGCTCGGTGAAGATAGAAGGATTGGGCGTATTCACCCCCGCACTGTCCATCTACCCCGACAAGGAACGCGAACAGCCCCAAGAAAGCACCACGAAGCGAAACGCGCGGAGCATCTACGTAAGTGGCGTGAACTTCCGCACAGACAAGGCCTTGATTAGAGAAACCAACCATTGGTGCGAACTGGAACGTGCCTCCTGGAAACCCGCACGCTCGTCGAAGAAATACACCCCCGAACAACGTCTGGCTCTGGCGCATCAGTATCTGGACAAGCATGCCTTCCTTACTGTCAGCATCTACCGGCAACTGACCGGACTCGTCCGCTCCACCGCCACCGTGGAACTGCGCAAATGGGCACATACTCCCGGCAGCGGAATCGATACAAGCGGCATCGGAAGCCATAAGGTATACGTGAAAAGGAAAGAAAGCGTCATCCCTTGAGGTTTCGATAATTATAGGTATCTTTGCCGGTCTTAATGGCTTTTATACAATGAAGAAACTAAAAAATACATAATATGGCAAAAGAAAAAATCATCCTTACGGGCGACCGCCCCACAGGACGCCTGCACATAGGACACTATGTAGGCTCATTGAGAAGAAGAGTGGAACTGCAAAACTCCGGCTTGTACGACAAGATTTTCATCTTCATCGCCGACGCACAAGCGCTGACGGACAATATGGAGAATCCGGAAAAGGTGCGCCAGAACGTCATCGAGGTGGCACTGGACTACCTGGCTTGCGGACTGGACCCGACGAAGAGTACCATCTTCATCCAATCCCAGATACCGGAACTCTGCGAACTGTGACCGTGAGCCGCCTGCAACGCAACCCGACGGTAAAGACCGAAATCCAGATGCGTAATTTCGAGACAAGCATCCCCGTAGGTTTCTTCACCTACCCCATCAGCCAGGCAGCGGACATTACCGCCTTCCGCGCCACTACCGTGCCCGTGGGCGAAGACCAGGAGCCGATGATTGAACAAGCCCGTGAAATCGTACGCCGTTTCAACTATATATATGGTGAAACCCTCGTGGAACCGGAAATCCTGTTGCCCGACAATGCAGCCTGCCTGCGCCTGCCGGGAACGGACGGCAAAGCCAAGATGAGCAAGAGCCTCGGCAACTGTATCTATCTTTCGGACTCTGCCGACGAGGTGCAGAAGAAGGTGAAGAGCATGTATACCGACCCCGACCACCTGCGTGTGCAAGACCCCGGAAAATTGGAAGGCAACACCGTATTCACTTACCTGGATGCCTTTTGCCGTCCGGAACACTTCGGCCTTTATCTGCCCGAATATCCGAATCTGGACGAACTGAAAGCCCACTACCAACGTGGCGGTCTGGGCGACATGAAAGTGAAGAAGTTCCTCAACGAAATTATGCAGGAGACACTGGAGCCTATCCGCAACCGCCGCAAGGAGTTTGAAAAAGACATCCCCGCCATCTACGACATGCTGAAGAAAGGTTGCGAAACTGCCAGGGAAACCGCTGCCGCAACCTTGGACGATGTACGCAAGGCTATGAAGATAAACTACTTTGATGATGCGGAACTGATTGCAGAGCAAGTAAAGAAATTCGGCGGAGAATAAGGGATAGGAGATACGAGTTACAGAAGTTACGAGTTACAAGGAGCTACCTGTTACAAGTTACTGGTTACAAAAAATGAGGGGCATGCGTCATAATAACGCATGCCCCTTCTCATTTCTATAACTCGTAACTCCTTGTAGCTTGTAGCTCGTAGCTTTCTAATTGGCAGATTTCACCAATACCACACGGTTCAGAATCGGCTGTCCGAACTTATCGACACCACCACCGGCATCCACCTTCAGGCGGTCAGCAGGAATTCCGTATTGTTTTACCAATACATCGACCACGGCTTGTGCACGCTTCAAACTCAACTCTTTGTTGAATGCCGGCGTACCGGTTGCAGAGTCTGCATATCCGTTTACAGTGTAAGTGGCGTTCGGGAACTGTTTCATCTGGTCTGCCAGATAAGACAAGTTCATTGCTTCACGTGGAGAGACTTCGGCAGAACCGATATTGAAGAATACGGTACGCGGTGCTATATCCGGATCGGGAACAATCACTTCGGTTTCCGTAACTTCGGCCACCGGCTGGTTCTGTGCAGCCACCAATGCATTCTGCAGCTGCTGGTTGGCAGCTCCCATCTCTGCAAGCTGTGCCTGCATGGCAGCCAGCTCTACCTGAGAAATCAACTGAGGCATCGGGCGACGGAATCCACGGGCGGGGAAACGGTATGTCAACCCTACCGTTGCACTCAGCACGCCATCATATCCATGATCGCCGCCAACTTCGCCATCGAACTTATCTTCAACGCCCATTGCGCTCAGCTCCAGGTTAATATCTATCGCATTGGAAATACGGAAGCGATTGATGATACCCGCGTTTACAGACAGAGCTTCGCGGTGAGGCTTTGTGTAGTTGTGAGTGAAGCCAGCACCTACATAAGGAATGATTTCATACACACGGTGCTGGTTGTATCCTCCAAACAGCGCATTCAGATTGAACATCACATCTCCGTGCAGATTCATATAGTCGAAACGCTGTTTGTAGTAGCCGTCATCCATCTGAGTGCCTTTCACGTAGTCAGCACCTGCATCATACGTATATCCTCTTGCCTGAAGGCCGCTATATTGCAGACGTACTCCCAGTCCCGGGGTGAACCATTTGCCGATGGCAAAATTCAGCGTCGGACTGATACGCTTGCCAAAACTTCCTGCCTTATCATTATCTCCAAAAGTTGCTTCGGCACCACCGCCTATAGAGAAAAACCAATTACTCCAGAACGGATTAGTGATTACCTGATATTTATCCTGAACCTGGATAACACCAAATTCTTCCACAACTTCAGTCTTTTGCTGCGCCATGGCAACAGAAGACACACCAGCTAAAGCCAGTAACATTAGAATCTTTTTCATATACCTTAAAATAGTTAAGTGGTTAATTAAACTCTTTATCATTCAAACTGTCTAATTAACGCCAACAGAACTAAAAGGTTCTGAATATTTGTACTTTTTTTGCCTTGATGCAAAAGAAAGTACTCTTCCTTATTTGGAGAAAAGCTTTTCTATGTCGTCTTCTTTAATGGTTGCCAGCACCGTCTTTCCGTCCGGAGTATAATTCGGGGATGGGCATGCAAACAGATTGTCCACGAGATTGGACATTTCCTCGTTGCTCAGCACTTGTCCATAGACGATGGCCGCAGCACGTGCCAAGGTCGATGCAAGAATTGTCTGCACCTCTTCCTTAACGTCATTCCCTTTTTCCATAGCAGTATGTACCATATTCCGGACCAATTCTACCGGGTTCAACCCCTCTATGCCCGAAGGTATGCCGTTGATGGCATAGCTGCCGCCACCCAGCGGGCTCAAATCGAAGCCTACTGCCGACAAATCTTCCAATATACTTTCCAGTACGGCAGCTTCCGAAGCCGGCAACTGGATAATCTCCGGAAACAATACCCCCTGGGATACGCCTTGTTTCTGTCGAATCTGGCTCATATAGCGGTCGAACAATACCCGGACATGCGCCCGGTGCTGGTCTATCAGCATCAGACCCGATTTAACGGAAGTCAGAATAAAACGCCCCTTGAACTGGAAGTGTTGCGCTCCTTTCTCTACCGTTGCCTCATTGCCATAGAAAGAGGCGCTTGCCCCGGAAGGAACCGTTTCCTGGAAATAAGGAACCCTCTCCTCCTCTCTTGGAGCCGTACCGGTAACCGTATCCTCTACAAAAGGCTCTTCCTCCATCGGCTCGTTCATCCTGCTGGCTTTTTCCAAACCGGAATAAAGCCCCTCCCACTCCACTTTGGGGCGCGAATAATTGCCACCGCCTCCATAGGAAGAAGCGGAAGACGTCTTGAAGGGATTGAAATCCGTGTTATAGTGTACCTTCGGAGGCTCTATCGGACGAGCCTGCTCGAATGCAGGAATATCCGGCATGTCCTCGGTATCAAAATCGATAGTAGGTATAGCGCTAAACTTGCCTAAGGATTCCTTGACCGCAGCCGACAGAATCTGCCAGATAGCCTGCTCATTCTCGAACTTAATCTCCGTCTTCGTCGGATGGATGTTCACATCGATATTGGCAGGGTCTACCTCGAAATAAATAAAGTAGGAGATTTGCTCACCGGCAGGAATCAGCTGCTCATAAGCGTCCATCACCGCTTTGTGGAAATAGGGGTGACGCATATAACGCCCGTTCACAAAAAAGTATTGGTGCGCTCCTTTCTTGCGCGAGGTTTCCGGCTTGGCAACAAAACCGGAAATCTTTATCATCGTCGTATTGACGTCTACGGACAGCAACTGCTGATTCAGTTTCTTTCCGAAAACTGCCATGATGCGTTGCCGCAAAGGCATTACCGGAAGATTGAACAATTCCGTATCATTACTATACAGATAGAAGGCTACCTCAGGATGCACCAGCGCTATACGCTCGAATTCCGTAAGGATATTGCTCAACTCCGTAGAGTTGGCTTTCAGGAATTTACGCCGGGCAGGAATATTGAAGAATAGGTTCTTGATGGAAAAATTGCTTCCCTTAGGGCAGGAAACGGCTTCCTGGCTCTCGACTTTAGAGCCGGCAATCAGCAGCCGCGTCCCCAGCTCCTCGCTGACCGGACGTGTTTTCAACTCCACTTCAGCTACCGCTGCTATAGAAGCCAACGCCTCTCCACGGAAGCCCATGGTGCGTAGGGCAAACAAATCGGCAGCCTCGCGTATCTTTGAAGTCGCATGACGTTCAAAAGAAAGGCGCGCATCCGTTTCGGACATACCCTTCCCATCATCAATCACCTGAATGCAGGTCTTGCCCGCATCGGTAATCAGCACATGTATTTCCCCTGCTTCGGCATCAATTGCATTTTCCACCAATTCTTTCACAACAGATGCCGGACGCTGAATCACCTCTCCGGCAGCAATCTGATTGGCAACCGAATCGGGCAGCAAATGAATGATATCGCTCATGATAATGTTTAATGATTAGGGATTAATGATTAATCATTATTAAATGATTCCGTTACTGATGGCATACCACAGATAAATCAACACAGCCATGACAACAAGGATTATGCCCAAATGCATCGGCTTACGTCCGCTCTCCTTACGCCGCTTCAGGTGAGTTGTTCCTTCTATGAATTTGCCCCGTATATCCTCGGGCGAGAATTCCTTTTCCGGCAGCATACCCAGGTCACGCTTGGCGTTTTCTTCCATCTTCGCCAACTTCTCTTTCCGCTCATCCACATAGATATAGCTATGATTGAAGCCACGAGGCTTCCGCATTGCAAACATTCCCATGACGCTACTTATTATTTCGTTTAATATGCATATTCCTTGGCGAAGTTACAGGTTTCCGGTCACTTTTCTTCAATACTTCACCTGCTTTTTTAGCCCTCCACTCGAAGATGTCCTCCTTGTTGAGCGGACGGATGTAGTCGAACCAAACAAAAGAAGGCAGCCTGCTCTTATCTGGTGGAATCTGGTCCAAAGGATAGGCTGTACCGGTAGTCTTTCCAACAAAGACTCCGCGCTCCATTCTTCTCTCCTTCAAGTACATTTTCAAAAGTCCACCTTCCGAATAGTTCATCATAATCAGCGAACTGTCCTTCTCCTCTACCGGATAATACACCACCAGTACATTGCCGTTTACCTCCACCAGACGCATGTCTCCATCTATGAAGAAAGCTTTCATCTCCTTACCGGAAACTTGGTTATAGTGAATACTGTCCTTTTTCTCTACCGTCAGGGCCTGATTGATGATATGTGCCCAGTCGATGGTACTATCGTTCATGTAAATTTTAATTTCCTCGCCCAACAACTGTTGTTCCCCGTGCCACAAGATAGGGTCGGTGTACATCGTCATGCAAGAGTCCTTGGAATTATACACCAACGAATCGCATACGGCCTGCACATCCGTGCGATAAGCACGCACCTTATGATAGGCACGCATCTCCCGGTACATGGAATCGGTATTCATATGGTAGGTAATCAGCCGCAAAGTATCACCGTGCATAAACAGACTGTCGCCCTGCGAATAGTCGATAGCTACGGCACGTTTGGTGGCAACGGCGCTTCCGGTCAGTTCGTTGTAGAAACAGTAGTCGCCAGTCAACATGTTCCGGTTGACCGTATCATTCATCTGTACATTGTCAAAAGCCTCACCGTATCCCAAGATGCGGTCGTAGAAAAGGCTGTCACCGGTCAATTTCTTGCCGTCGTTGGTCAGTACGGAACGGTCGAGCAGTTCTGCCTGCTCAGTAGTCGTATTATACACGCCACGTTCGGAATAAATATGATTTTGATCACTCACAATGTCGGAGGGACCTAGAATGGTAGCAATCTTGGTAGCTGTACTATACTTCAAGGTATCCGAAGTCAAGACAAACTTCGGGTTGACCAGCTTCACGTCGTGGTTGAAGACAGCCAACTTGGTGGCAGGGCTATATTCTCCCCACTCGGAAGTCAGCACATTATCCTCGTCGGTCAGCGTACCGCCTTCGAAGTAATAACCCAAATCGTACAGACGGTCATAGTTCAAACTGTCGGTTGTCAGCACCGTATTACGATTTATCATACGTACATTCTCACGCAGCATGGCCAGCTGCGACATGCCGTCATAATACAGATAGTCTCCATAGATAAACAAGGTGTCACCCTGCTCCATACGCACATTGCCGAATGCCTCCACAGAATTTATCTTTTCGAATATCAGCGCACTATCACAGAACATGTACATACTGTCATGCTTCATCCTCACCGAACCGATGAGTACCTGCACATCAGGACGCAACTGTTTGTCTGCCTGCGCCTCATCTGCGTACAACAAATCGACGCGCGTCTTCTTCTTTTCCGACGTCTCCGTCTTTTTCTGTTCAATCGAGTCCACTTTCCTCTTCTCCGGTGCACCAGTACTCTTCTTTTTGTCCTGCGCACTCAGCAGACAGATGCCAAACAAGCATAGAATGCCTACCAGGAGGTATCTATGCTTGTTCAGGAAATGATTTTTTGTATTCTTCTTTTGCATACAAATCCATGTAAATCCTTCCGGATTATTCTTTGATCCAGCCCGGATACTTGAACGTACAGTTATTCTTCCAATTATCCTTGATACGGACATACGTGTGCTTCTGCTTCTCACGAATCCACTTGTCTAGCACTTCGTCGCGGCGTTTCTCCAACACAATCTCTTTCAAGTTCTGATAGTCATCGGCAATGGTAGCCTTGTGTCCCGTCGTACGGCTCTTCAGTTTCACAATCACACACTCTTCTTTTCCGGTCTTTTGCGGAATCATAGTGAAGGCTTCAGAGATTTCGCCCACTTTCATCTTATCCACCACCTTGGCTATTTCAGGGGGAAGTTCCTGCATCTCAAAACGGGAAGTGTTCGTATTGGGATTCGGCAACAAACCATGATTGTTACGCGTATCCTTATCCTGCGAAAGCACTGAGGCAGCCTCTTCAAAAGAGAACTTGTTATTGCGGATATCATCGGCAATAGAATCCAAACGGGCACAACCGGCAGCCAGAGCTTCTTCCGGAATATGCGGTTTCAACAGAATGTGGCGTGTTTTAATACGGTCACCGCGCTTCTCTATCAACTGAATGATATGGAAACCATATTCAGACTCTACAATCTTGGAAACCTTGCTGGGGTCTTGCAAGTTGAAAGCTACATTGGCATAAGCGGGGTCCAGCATACCACGTCCCGAAAACTCTATTTCACCGCCACGCATGGCCGAGCCACGGTCCTCGGAGTACAGACGAGCCAACATGGAAAAGCTTTCGCCCTTATTGACACGGTCGGTATACTCACGCAGACGCCTCTTTACATCTTCTATTTCCTCCAAAGGGACCTTAGGCTGCTGAGTGATAATCTGCACCTCCACCTGGGTAGGGATATAAGGAATGCTGTCCTGCGGCAAATCCTTGAAGTAACGGCGCACCTCAGCCGGAGTTATCTTAATCTCACCCACCAGTTTCTGCTGCATCTTCTGAACCTTCAATCCTTCACGGGCATTCTCGCGCAGCGTTTCACGAATCTGACTGGAAGTCTTGTTGAAGTATTCCTCCATTTTCTCGCGCGAACCGATGTTGGCGATGTACATGTTCGTCATATAGTCCACACGCTGGATAACCTCACTCTCGGATACTTCGATACTGTCGAGGGCAGCCTGGTGAAGATACAGCTTCTGCACGGCTATCTCCTCCGGTATCACGCAATAAGGGTCACGGTCAAATTTGCGTCCTTCATACAATGCACTCATGCGTGCTTCTTCCACTTCGGACTTCAGTATAGCCTCGTCACCTACTACCCACACTACCTCGTCAATTACGTTGTCTTGTCCATAAACGGTAGAACCGACTAATAGCGTCAAGGCAAATAAAATTACAAACTTAAAGTTCATACACTGTTTCATTCTTGGTGTCTTATTCTAAATAATATTTAATCTTGTCTCTTTTCACCGCCCGTTGGTACAAATCATCCTTCACTTGCTTCATGAATTCCACCTGCTTCACGTTCAGCAGCATATCCTTCACTTGCCTACGGGCAAACTCATAGGGTTCCTGCTCTCCCACCGGGCGATAATCGCTCACATTCAGGAAATAATGGAAAGCCGTATCCTTCAGCTCTACATGGCGATTCTTGTCCAGATACTCGTCCACATCAGGAACCTTCAAGGGCAGCATATCCAGCACTTCCGATACCGGCACCCATTTATCATAAAAATACTCATACTTCACAGCATTCTGCAGACTGTACTTTTCCAGATGTTCCACCGCCTCACGGGTTTCCGTCTTGTACCAGCGACGAACATTGCCCAGCTGCGGGGCTGTCAAAGGAACTTTGATGAACAAGCCTTTCATCAACGGACGTTCCACCTTGAAGAGCGCCTGGTTCTTCTCGTAATACTCCGTCAAGTCTTGTTCTGAAATCTCCTCTGATAGCCGCTGATGTATTAAAGCCTGCTGATAGGTATGCATTATCAATGCTTTGCGATAATTCTCCACAAGTTTATCAATCTCACCATTATTGGGAATATTGCTCTGCGCTTTATCGTACAGCAAAATATCTTCCACCCAATTACGGATATAATGTTCTGCAAACAACAGACTGTCATCTTTGGACAAACCGGCAGGAAGTACCGATTGCAAATCTTCCCGGTAAAGGAAATTGCCGTCCAACTCCACTAACGGTGTCCGCCCTTTATGGTCGTGCTGCTCGCTGCACGCCGCACAGAGAAGGAAAATTAAAAGCCCAAAGCAGGTTGTTCGCATCACCAACTGATATTTACTTCGTTTTGAGGTACGAAGATAGTGTTTTAATCGGTTGCATCAGTGATTATTAACGGTTTTTAAAACCTCTTGGTCAATTTCAACCTTACCGGCAGCACGCAACTTTGCCACCCAATGCATTTCCAAATAGTTCCGATAAGCGGTTATGAGCGGCTCTCGCACCTCTTGCCAACTATCCGGTCCCTTCTGCTTACGACCTTGTACAGCAGTAAAGGGAAATGACAAAACCGGGGTTGCATCCTTCCCTTTGAACACAAAATCATCCACATATGCATTATCACCAGGGGCAAATAATCCTTGCTCTGCCTGCACCTTGGGAGTATCGCCGGCATTGAAGGTGAGACGGATGGCATCCATCCACTCCTCTTCCGGAATCTGTTTCAGAAATTTCCGTACTTGCTTCGCCACCCGCTTGGTAGTACAATGCAGCACAATACCCTTATAACGCGGTTCGTCCCAATGGAAGTCCGAACGGTGCGCCTCAAAATATGCTTTCAATCCCGCTTCATCCACCACACTCCTCTTTCCCACTTCACGGTCAGTGATTTCGGCAAGCAACATGCTGTCACGATGCCCCTGCACCAACGCACAGAATTCGGGATGCTTCAATTCCAGACGGGAGTTTTCATAGTCCAGAATCGTTTTTACTGTAAAAGCCTCCAACTGTCTGTGCGTCCCTGCCGGATAAACAGCGGCAAATCCGGCAAACTCTTTTCCACCGTATGCCTTGCCATCCAGTGTAAACAATACACGGGAAGTGCTTCCTTTGGCCAGCAGTTCGTCGATACCGGCTTTATCCGGCATATAGTGATATTCTTTCTTCAGTTTATCCACAAAAGCCCGCGTTCCTTTATCCATTCCATGACGACGGGTTTGACAACGGATTATCTTGTCCTTCATCCTCTCAAAAGGAAGGATTTCCTGCTGTTCGAGTACTTTCACGATATGAATGCCTTGAGGAGTGAGGAACGGACGGGAAATCTCTCCGGCATTCAACCCGAATACAATATCCTCAAACTCCACCGGCATCTGCAGCCAACCCACCCAAAACGCTTTCTTCTCATCGGAAAATTGCTCGACGCAAGCATCGAAAGACGGCACAGCTCCCCCTTCCTTTGCAAGAGCCCTGTAGATAGAATCCATCCTGGACTCCATCTCACGCAAGGTATGACCGGAAATATTCTGGGGGAGATATTTAAAAATATGCTTCACATATACCCGGCCCGCACGCCGGCCGGATTTCATCTTGTCATAATACTGCCGTGCCTCCTGCTCTGCCGTCTCCTCATCTGTCAAGTATGATTTAATCAGACAGCGGCGATACTCATCCTGCTCCTTCTGGAAGACACGGGAAGTATCCAATCCCGCAACTTCGGCAGCCTCTATTTTCAGCCTGAAGTCTATAAACTTATTCACATATGCATCCAATGCCTTCCGGCCTGCACCGACAGAGGTACCGCCCTTATTATAGCTACGTTCGAATTCAGAACGGAGGACCTCCTTTCCATTGATACGCATCAGTACCGGATCGTCCTGGGCCGAAACAGCCAATCCGAACCCGAGGAAGAAAAACACCCAAAACAATCTAACCATAAGCACCATCCGTTCTTTTTATACGGCTGCAAATATAAACAAAATGCCCGGAAAGCGGCAATCTCTCTCCGGGCATTCACTATTATTTTGTTATTATCTTACTCTGGACGGCTATAGTTCGGTGCCTCACTGGTTATAGATACATCGTGCGGATGACTTTCCAGTACACCTGCATTAGTAATGCGGGTAAACTTGGCATCGTGCAGTTTCTCTATATTGGCTGCACCGCAATAGCCCATACCGGCACGCAGACCGCCAACCAACTGATAAATCACTTCATACAAAGTACCTTTATAAGGAACGCGGGCAGCAATGCCCTCTGGAACCAATTTCTTCACGTCACTGGTACCGCTTTGGAAGTAGCGGTCCTTGGAACCATTTTCCATAGCTTCCAGCGACCCCATACCCCGATAGGACTTGAACTTACGACCGTTGAAAATAATCGTATCGCCCGGAGACTCTTCCGTTCCGGCAACCAGCGAACCGATCATCACGCTGTAACCACCGGCAGCCAACGCCTTCACTACGTCGCCCGAGTAACGCAAACCGCCATCGGCAATCAAAGGAATACCCGTGCCCTTCAGTGCCTTTGCCACATCATAAACCGCAGACAACTGAGGAACACCCACACCGGCAACTACACGGGTAGTGCAGATGGAACCCGGACCGATGCCCACCTTTACTCCATCAGCACCAGCCTCGACCAATGCCTTCGCAGCTTCACCGGTAGCAATATTACCAACAACAATATCAATATGAGGGAAGTTAGCCTTGGCTTCTTTCAATTTTTCAATAACCCCCTTGGAATGTCCGTGAGCCGTATCAATGACAATGGCATCCGCCCCTGCATCCACCAAAGCCCGCATGCGCTCCAAAGTGTCATTCGTCACTCCCACTCCGGCAGCAACGCGCAGACGACCTTTGCTATCCTTGCACGCCATAGGTTTATCCTTTGCCTTGGTAATATCCTTATAGGTAATCAGACCTACCAATTTATTGTCTTTATCTACTACCGGCAACTTCTCGATTCTATGTTCTTGCAGAATTTGAGAAACAGCCTCCATATCCGTCGTAGGATTGGTAGTAATGATGTTCTCCTTAGTCATTACCTCATCGATACGCTTATCCATATCTTTCTCAAAACGAAGGTCACGATTGGTAACAATGCCTACCAAATATCTCTCATCATCTACCACCGGAATACCACCAATCTTGTATTCAGCCATCAAAGCCAGCGCATCAGCTACCGTAGAACCTCTCTTGATAGTCACCGGGTCATAAATCATACCGTTTTCAGCACGCTTCACAATAGCTACCTGACGTGCCTGCTCCTCAATGGACATATTCTTATGAATAACTCCGATACCACCTTCGCGGGCAATGGCAATAGCCATCTTCGCTTCGGTAACCGTATCCATGGCAGCAGTTACAAACGGGATTTTTAACTCAATGTTTCGTGAAAACTTAGTCGAGAGTTCGACTGTTTTAGGCAAGACTTCAGAATAAGCGGGGATTAACAGTACGTCATCATAAGTTAATCCATCCATTACAATCTTATCAGCAATAAATGACATAGGGCTATGCGTTTAAAATTTATTGCGTGCAAATATACGGTTTTTATTCCATTCCGTATACTTGCACGCAACATTTTTTTCTTTTTTATCAACTAAAACCAATCAGTTTGCCATCTCTGAAATAAACTTGATGCGTACCAAACGTACCTCTTCTTCTGTAAAGTCATCGCCCAACTCATCCAGAGCATCGTCAATCTTATCAGTGGTAGATTCCTTGAAATAATCATAGATATCCAGCAAGTGGTCTTCATCCATAATATCCTCCAAGAAATAGTCGATATTCAATTTCGTTCCGGAGTAGACGATAGCTTCTATCTCATCCAGCAGCTCTTCAAACTCAATGCCCTTTGACATGGCAATGTCATCCAATGCCACCTTACGGTCAATGGCCTGAATGATGGCCACCTTCATTTTTGACTTATTGGCCACAGTACGCACACGCAAGTCCTCGGGACGTTCAATCTCATTCTCCTCACAGTGCCGCTTAATGAGTTTACAGAATTCCTCGCCGTAGCGTTTTGCCTTTCCGGCTCCTACACCCGGTATGTTCTGCAACTCGTCCAAAGTCACCGGATATATGGTCGCCATCGCTTCCAAAGATGGGTCTTGGAAAATGACATAAGGAGGCACTTCCAACTTCTTGGACAACTTCTTTCGTAAGTCCTTCAACATGGAGTACAATGCCGGGTCTACCGCACACGCACCGCCTCCACGTGCAGGTGCTTCCTCTTCCACATCCTCAAAGTCATTGTCTTCCACTATTTTGAATGATTTGGGATGTTTAAGGAACTTCTTACCGTCATCTGTCACTTTCAGCAAGCCATAGTTTTCGACATCCTTACTCAGGTAACCGGCAATAAGTGCCTGACGGATCACAGCATTCCACGTTTTGTCTTCTTCGCCCATACCAGAGCCGAACACTTCAAGATCTTCGTGCAGATGCGCCTGCACTTCTGAAGTTTCCTTACCTTGTATTATGTCTATAATATAGTCCGCTTTAAAATTTTCTTTCACCGCGAGAATAGCTTCAATCACGGTACACAATAATTCTTGAGCTTCCACTTGTTTTTTCGGATTTAAACAATTGTCACAATTACCACAATTTTCTTCTATATATTCTTCGCCGAAGTAATGAAGCAATGCTTTTCGGCGGCATACGGAAGATTCGGCATACGCAGCAGTCTCCAGCAGAAGCTGCTTGCCAATTTCCTGCTCTGCTACAGGTTTGCCTTGCATAAACTTCTCGAGCTTCTGCAAGTCTTTATTGGTATAGAAAGTAATACACTGCCCTTCTCCTCCATCTCTTCCGGCACGTCCGGTCTCCTGGTAATATCCTTCCAGACTTTTGGGTATATCGTAATGGATGACATAGCGCACATCCGGTTTGTCAATCCCCATACCAAAAGCAATGGTAGCTACAATC
>OCPZ01000931.1_pt1 | contig 16617 bp, 16 predicted proteins | sample 1538881 | NCBI WGS metagenome assembly OCPZ01 (sample SAMN04571733, study PRJEB22368) | human gut metagenome | biome: human gut; material: stool | host: Homo sapiens | place: Luxembourg | collected 2013-01-11 | reverse complement strand
CTTTACGAAAATAAACACAATGACAAGTCGCCCTTAAACCAGAATCCGAGTCGAAAAATTCTTTATCGTTTCTCCACTCATGCGGCAACTGAGGCCCCATCATACAAACATCGCCCTCTTCATATCCTCCGATATGATCACCTACAAAACGAGTGCCCCACCCTTTTTCAATACACATGATTTCTATTTCGGGGTGATAATGCCACGGCACGATAAAATGGGGCAAATCTTCCCGATAGAAATTGATATAATTATCGACGGCAAAAGGAAGTTCTTGATACAAAGGTTTCATAATATAGCACAGTTATTAAAAGCAGTTCATCTAAAATCACACATCGAGAGCCAAAACAATATCCCAACCAACTTTGTCGGGGTATAAGCCATTTTTTATTTTTAACTTATAAAAAGTGATAGTATGGCAAAGATAAACTATAATATTATAATAGCGAAAATAAAAAAGAAGCATTAACAATGCTTCTTTGTACATTTGTAAATACGAAGATGAGATGCGATTCGACATAGTCCATTCGGAAATAAAATTTCCGTTTGCCTCTGCACTCACCTTTCGCTATCTTTGTCATTCAAAAATTATTTCTAAAAACAAATACCTATGAAAATTTTATTTTTTCAATACCCCTCGTGCAGCACTTGTAAAAAAGCAGCAAAATGGCTAAAAGATCACGACATTGATATAGAATCGAAGCACATCGTCGAAACACCGCCCACTGTCGGGGAACTAACCGAATGGATAACCCGCAGCAATTTACCCTTACAAAAATTCTTCAATACGAGCGGACAAAAATATAGAGAACTAAATTTGAAAAACCGCATTAGTACAATTCCCGAAAAAGAACTGATAGAACTATTGGCTTCCGATGGAAAACTAATCAAACGTCCCCTTCTCGTAACAGACTCACAGGTCTTGGTCGGATTCAATGCCGAGCTATGGCAAGATGTTTTGCTATCCGAGACTAAATGATCTCATACTCAAAAAAATTTAGGCACACGCCTATTTGCACGGTTCAAAAAGAAATACTATCTTTGCGCCGCTAATGCAAATAATAACCAATTAAAAAATTTCAAATGGCAACAAAAATCAGATTACAACGCTTTGGTCACAAAGACTACGCATTTTACCAAATTGTAATCGCCGATAGCAGGGCACCACGTGATGGTAAGTTTATTGAAAGGATAGGTTCTTATAATCCGAACACTAATCCTGCTACAATAAATTTGAATTTCGAAAGAGCTTTGTATTGGCTGACAACCGGTGCTCAACCCACCGACACTGTACGTAATATCCTTTCCAAAGAAGGTGTATTGATGAAAAAACATTTATTGGGCGGTGTAAAAAAAGGTGCTTTTACCGAAGAGGTTGCAGAACAACGCTTCGAAGCATGGTTGAAGAACAAAAAATCGGCTATTGACGCTGAGAAAGCCAAAGTTTCTGCCGCAAAAGACGCTGCTGCTAAAAAACGTCTAGAAGAAGAAACCGAAAAGAACAAAGCAAAAGCCGAAGTTGTCGCTGCTAAAAAAGCAGCCGAGGCAGAAGCCGAAGCCGCTGCAAAAGCGGAAGAAGAAGCTAATGCCGTTGCAGAAGCTCCTGCAACAGATGTAGCTCCTGCATCCGAAAGTGCTGAATAAATATTTTAGACAGCATATTGAAACGGAGTATCCCTCACGGGATACTCCGTTTTTATTTTTCTTCTTCCCAAAAGTATTTTAACGTCTCAGTCGTTAATTAACGGGAATTGTTCGTGTACATTCTCTCCCCTATTGCGAACACTGTTCTCCGTAATGCTACGGGATATTTCAGTTTTCATTATCGGAGATATTTCAGAACTCCTCCCTTGCCGTGCCCCATAACACTATCGGGCACTCCCCCTATCTCATCTACGATGAGTACAGGGAGAAATGACCAAGCTCTTATCACCTCCCCCTGTATTTTCTACCCCTCCGTCCAGAGGAAACCGCCCCTATATTTTGCGCAGCAAAACACAGGGGGGGAGAGGGGGAGTAACATGGCCAAACAATCGTCAATCGGTCTATAATAGTTCTCTTAACACGATAAAAAAGCTCCTAAGAACATCTCACCTGCACGATTCTTATCGTATTCATTTTCTACTTTCTTAAAAAAAATCCACTTTTTCACTAGGGATAACCCTCGATTTAAGGTTAATATTATATAGTGCATAAAAAATGCTCAAAAATATGTATATACATATCATGAAAAAATAAAAACATATCATTCAATTTTCAGAATTACTTTTTGTTTAATTAAATATTTGTTTATCATGAAAAAACACTACATGTTATTCACTTTATTGTTTACTCTTCTGCCTTTTCTTAATAGCTATGCCGAAGAGAACAAAGCTCTTTCTATTCCTCAGGCCAGTACAAATAATGTAAACGGCTATCGCTTGCAAATTCCCGAAACCATTTTAGGCGACCGCTCCGGTGGGGACACAGACCGTACCGGCAAATCATTCACTATTTCAGCTTGGGTGAAGATGGATCGATTCATGAACAGCGGTAGCAATAACAAAGGAAATGTGATTATGGGACACGGCGCCCAAGCACACACAAATTATAACGGAAGTTTGATTTTAGCCACCACTGAAACGGGAACTCTTAAAATCATTTCTGGTGCAAGTAATACGGTAACTTCCACTTTGAATACCGCAGTAGCATTAAACGAATGGACCTACCTCACCCTCGTCTATGATAACAGTAATTTTGATGTTTGTGTATACAAAGATGGAGTTCTCGTAACGACAAAAAATAACACCAAACAATTGGAACTTTTTGGAGACGATCCCTGCATCTTTTTCTTAGGAGGATTCGGGTTTTCGGGTCTCTGCGATGAATTCCAATTCTTCAACAAAGCCTTGACGGCTCAGGAAGTTGCACAAGCCTACGAAAATCCCCAAAACCTGTCGAGTTTAACCGTATGGTATGACTTCAACGAAGTTACCCCGGGTACAACTGGACAATTCTCCAACAAAGTCGTCGATTCTGCCCAATCTTCTACAACCGCCAAATATACTAAATTAGGTGGAGGACAAACAAGTTCCGACGGAGGATATATCTCGCAAACCTCTTTTACGGAATATGCCCCCACATTAGCCGAAGGACGTACAATCACTGGTAGCTATACAGTTACATTACCCACAGAAGTACAAAACGGGACACTGAGCGTGACCAACGGCGAGACTCCTCTTTCGGCAGGAGAAAATACCGTAGCATCGGGGACTACTTTAACCATAACGGCGACACCTGCCGATAATTATTGTTTGGAATCCCTGAATATCAACGGTCAACCGATTGAAAACGGTGGGACATATACTGTAACGGAAGATGCAACTATTACTGTTTCATTTGTCGAAATCGTTATGCATAAAGTAACAATTACCGTCGACGAAGGAGTAGATTATCAAATTACAGCAGGAGAAGAAGTTATCGAGAACTTAGAATCGATAGCCTCTGGCACAGAATTAACCATAACATTCAATTCATTGCCAGAAAACAAGAAAATAGAATCCGTACTGATTAACGGGCAACCAGCCGAAGCAGAAGAAAACGGATCATACATTTTCACGGTAACAGAAAACACGACTATCGTTGTCAACTTGACCGATATTACTTATTACACAGTTACGCTACCGACTCTGGTAGAAAATGGACAACTAAGCGTAATGAACGGTTCCGACCCCCTTACCACAGGAGAGAACACCGGTATAAAAGAAGGTACGGTATTGACAATTACGGCTACTGCCGATCCCGGTTATGAAATTCTCTCCCTCCAAGTAAACGGATCCGATTTCACCAACGGAGATAATTACACGGTGAACGAAAATACGACCGTCACAGTCTCATTCCAAGTCGAAGGTCCCAAAGCCGTACTAGTCCCTGCAATAAGTGGTAATAATAAATACCAATTCCGTTTTGATGATAAAGTATTAGGCGAACACACAAATGGAGAGAATAACTCATGGAATAATGGTAATATAACAGGTTCAGACCATCGTGCCCGCAATTTCACAATGTCCGCTTGGGTGAAAACCGTTAGTACAAACGGGCAAGTAATGGGACACGGACAAGCACCTTACTATGGAGCCGTAGGAACATTTGGCGTTGTACTCGAAAACGGAGTCCTGAAAATGAAAGCTCGCGCATGGAAAGACAAAGGCAACTGCCCGGGAATAGCCGAAGTGACCACCAACGCTACGCTCACTGCCGATGAATGGGCTTTTATTACCGTAACAGTCGATGACACCAATAAAGAAATCAAACTATACAAAAACGGGAAATTATTAGGAACTGGCGATTTAGGGACAATCGTAGAAGGAGGAACACAAGAAGGTCATGGTATTGGTCTATTGCAAGACGAGTGTGTGTTCTTCGTGGGGAACGGCGGATTCTCTTGCTATGTGGACGAAGTTCAGGTATGGACAAAAACATTGACCGAAAAAGAAGTAAAGGAATCCATTCGCGGCGGTTACGCCCAAGAGAATATGCCCGAAGAATTAGTGGCCTATTACAAAATCGAAAATGATTCGGAAGCCGAATTGGAAAACAAAGGAACATTCGGTAGCTGTCCCGCCGGTGTAGTAGAAGGTACAACCGAGGTACATACTGGTGCTCCCCACTGGGGCGCAGAAGTTTATACTTGCGACTTTATTCAAGTACAAATCGTAGCCGGTCATACATTCCCAACCAATAATCTCACCATCACTCAACCCACCGAAGGGGGAACATTCAAAGTAGTTAATGCTAAAAATGAAGAAGTAACAAGTGGAGCGGTAGACCAGTTCAGCGCATTGACAGTCATAGCCGAACCGGAAGAAGGATATGTATTATCGCAAGTATTGGTAAATGGCGAAGTAAATAGCGGAACGACTTTTGTCATCGAAGATGACACAGAAGTAACAGTGGTATTCTCCAATAAAGTAATCGTAACCAATACGACCGCAACCGGTGGTAACGTCGAAATGTTCGTTAATGATGCCGAAGAAGCGACCGCATTCGGTTCTGAAATTATACGAGGATCAAAACTAACTTTCAAAGTAACCGTAAACGAAGGATATGAATTAACGTCATTCCTCGTGAACGAAGAAGAAAAGATAGGCGAACTTGCAGAAAACATATATACAGTAAACGCAGTTTCCGATAATATGACAATATGTGCTGTGTTCTCGAAAATACCGACATGGAGAGTTACTTGCAATGTTACCGGGAATGGTTCTGTCACCATCTCCGACGACGAAAGTAATGTATATGCCAGTGGTTCCGAAATTCTAAACAACACATTTGTCAAACTAACTTTTATCCCCGAAGAAAATTATAAGATAGAAACTTTCACTTCTTCCAATGGAGAATCGCTGTTAGACCAAATTAGTAACAATATTTACGAAATAGGAGCCATAGACAGCAACCATACTTATAACGTAACATTCGGGACGATTGTAGGCATAGACAAAGAAAACATAAAGTCCATATCGCTCTACTACCAAGACGGAATACTTTATGTAAACGGTATCGACGCAAATACTACCATTGCCATATATAATTTGACAGGCAAATTGGTTAAAGTTACGGAAGAAACCCCTGTAAATGTCGCCGATTTGACGAAAGGCTGTTATATCGTTAAAATAACGATGGGTAATACAGACAAAGCCATGAAATTTATCAAGAAATAAAAATCTATAAGAGAAATAAACCACATAAAGAGAGGTGATGCTGCAAATCATGCATTACCTCTCTTGTTTTTTAACCCCAAAAAAGAACAAGACAAAACTAAAAAGAATACTTCACTACTTCGATTTATGACATATTCCTGCCCATATCTCCCCTACCTCAAACATAAAGAGTAGGAATAAAGGCTTTTGCCGATTCATGAAAATTTTGTAGATTCGTGCACACATTAATATATTATATCATGAAAAAAATATCATTACTCACTTTCCTTCTGGGTTCATTTTTTCTTCTACAAGCCCAACCATACACCAAACACATCGCACCCATCGATAATGAAAAATGGTGGGGCTGCTTCGTGGGAATAGGTAACGAAATGCCCTTTGCATCGAATACCCCCCTCTATGATTTGGCAAAAGTCAATTTTAATAACGAAGCCTCTCCCCTGCTCCTATCTTCGCAAGGACGTTATGTATGGAGTGACGAACCTTTCCGTTTCCGCTTGGTAAACGACACGCTCGTTATCGAATCAGATCACGAATCCCCACAAGTGACAACCGCTGGGAAAAACCTTCGCGATGCCTATCTTCATGCCTCAAAAACACATTTCCCGGCAAACGGAAAAACTCCGCCAGCACTCTTTTTTAAAGAACCACAATACAATACATGGATAGAACTCATGTATAATCAAAATCAAGAAGACATTCTGAACTACGCTCATAACATCATCGAGAACGGATTCCCCAAAGGAATCTTGATGATCGACGACAACTGGCAACGCTATTATGGAAACTTCGAATTTAAAGCAGAAAAATTCCCCGATGCCCATGCCATGACAGACGAATTGCACCGGCTCGGATTCAAAGTCATGCTTTGGATTTCACCCTTTGTATCGGCCGATTCTCCCGAGTTCAGAGATTTGGCAGACAAAGGATTTCTCCTGAAAAACAAAAATGGAACACCTGCCGTTGTAAATTGGTGGAACGGATATAGTGCATGCTACGACATGACCAATCCGGCAGCTGTCGAATCACTAAAACAAACCCTAAACGAATGTATGGAAAAATACGGAATCGACGGGTTCAAATTCGACGCAGGCGATATAGTCATCTTGGCTAACGGAGAGTACGACTACTACGACAAGAATGCCGACCAAAACATTTTCTCCCAACGATGGGCCGAGCTGGGACTTTCCTACCCTTTCAATGAATTTCGAGCCGCTTGGAAAACCGGAGGCCTGCCATTAGTGCAACGCATAGGAGACAAAGACTATTCGTGGTATGCCGTATCCATGCTTATACCCAACATGGCAATTTGCGGTATGCTCGGTTATCCCTATGCCTGTCCCGATATGATTGGAGGTGGACAATTCGCCTCTTTTCTCGATATTAAAGAAGACGAATTTAACCAAGAACTCATTGTACGATCATGCCAAGTCCATGCCCTCATGCCCATGATGCAATTTTCAGTTGCCCCGTGGCGAATCCTCAATCGTGAGAATATGGAAATCTGTGCACGATACGCACAGCTACATCACACGATGGGCGACTACATTTATGAATGTGCCCGTCATGCTGCCGAGACCGGAGAGCCTATCTTGCGCCACATGGAATACAGTTTTCCACATAGCGGATTCACCGAATGCAAAGATCAGTTCATGCTCGGTGACAAATATATGATAGCCCCCATGATTACCGAAGGCACTCATCGTACCGTTAATCTTCCCAAAGGCACATGGCGCGACGATCAAGGAAAAACATTCAAGGGTCCGAAAAAAATAGAGATAGATGTCCCCCTCGATCGTCTCCCCTATTATGAACGAGTGAAATAAGAATTGGGGATAATGTAAAAAAGAATCCATATATGTATATGGATTCTTTTTTTATAGTAAACTTATTGGCTATCCACCACAATAACTAACCTCAATGCTTTTTCCTTTGAACTTCGAAATTCGATGAATATATGGCTTTTACCATCAACTGTGGCCGAACGACTTCTTTACACCGAGAACACAAATACAAATAGGTATCCTCCTCCAATTTATATCTCCACCCCTCCCCATAAGAATTTCCACAGACAACACAGAAGAAACGCTCTTCAATCCTCCTACCTCTTTTCCCATAAAGTAAAGTCCTGACTTTTTGAGGTGTTTTTCTTTTAATGACTCGTTGCGCCTCTCGATTTATACGACGGTTTTTCTCAAACATATTAGCAAAAGACACTACGGCTTTTTGTACTCCCGAAAGATGTGGGTGCACCTGTTTCTTGTTTGCTTTTTTACCAGCCATCGCTCTTTTATTTTTCACAATATTAAAAGACTTCTCAACAACGATATGAAAGAAAGACTTTAAAGACACTCAACAGATACAACAAACGGACAGAACCTTTTCAATTCAGTACTATCCGTTAGCATTCACTGTCTCTTAATGTTTATCGTGGAGCTGGAGGGATTCGAACCCTCGTCCAAACGAGGAACTAATGAGCTTTCTACATGCTTATCTTCGCTTTGATTGTCGGGTACAGACAAGACCGAAGCCACCAATCTGCACCTTAGTTTCTAAATTTTCATCATCAGCTCGAAACTTGCCTCTGACTATTTCCGATATTATTGCACCACCGTTTCGGAACGCTTCGGAACAACAGCAACCGGGTGATGTCCTGTCTCCACAACTGTTGCGGAGATTAAGCTAATCTACTGTACTTCGATTAAGCAGCAAGAGCGTAGTTATTTTCGCCAGTTAAATTTTTGTTGTCTGATATTATAGAGCGGGGCAACAACGCTCTGCATGCTTACCCACCACTTCTACCCGCTGTCAAAACCGGTCAGCCCCAGTGGTAGTTTCCCAGTGTTTTCTATCCGGGACGGCAAAGATAATATTTTTTCAATAGAAAAAGACCTGTTTTTTCAAAAAAATAGACATATTCCTCTATAATAGTCTTTCCCGCTCCTTACGATTCAAACACTTGACAACCATATCATAAGATTTCTTCACCAACTTCCTGACCATCTCGTCCGAAACATCTCGATTAAAGTAAACGCTAATCCAATGCCTTTTATTCATATGCCACCCCGGCTTTACTCCCATATAACAAGCCTGCAATTCGCCCGATTCCACTGGGTCGCATTTAATACAACAAAAATCGAACACCTCGACATTCACAAAACAAAACCATTTATCGCCCACATAGAAACACAAAACATCACGGCTATATCGGTCGGCAACATTCACGAAAGGCATCTTCTCTTCCACCCCCTTCAACGAAAGACAATATTCCCTAAATTCTTCTACATTCATTTCACATCACGACTCCTCATCAGCTTTTCAACAGCATAATAAGTTTTATAGATAGATCGAAAAGAACAATCTTGGCATTAGCATTCTGCCCGACATCATTTTCGGCATCGCTCAAATGTTTCATGATAGCCTGTACATTACGTTCATGAATAAACGGAGCGAAACGCGAAGAAAATTGAGCCTCTTCCCGATTCATATAGGTCAATGCAGGAACATGCAAATTATAGATGTAATTCTCACGTATCATTCGTTGGGCATAGGAAAGAAATCGACGCAAACGTTCGCGTCCCAAATCAGCCACCTCTTCGCTCCATATCTTCAAATCCTTTATTTTCCGAGCATAGGCCAAACGCATGACCTGCACAAAATAATCGAAAAACAATTTATTCTCCTCATTCAATTGAAGAGACTCGCAAGCCTTCAAATAATTACCCTCTGCGACATGGGCCACCGAAACAGCATCCTGCTCCGTTATCCCATACCGGCGTTGCAACGCCTCGGCTATAACCGATGTAGACAAAGAGCGAATCTCGATAAGCTGCGAACGCGAACGTATAGTCCCCAGCACTCTATCGGGATTATTGCTGACTAACAAAAACACACTACCGGGATAAGGCTCTTCCAGCAATTTCAACAATTTATTGGAGCAAGTGTCGTTCATGCGTTCCGGCAGCCATATAATCATTATTTTATACGGAGATTCATAGCTCTTTAAAGACATCTTCCGCAAAATACTTTCACTCTCTTCTCCATAAATTACGGCCTGCTTGTTATCGGCATTAATATACCTCAACCATGAATCGATCCCGAAATAGGTATTCTCCTTCAAAAACTCAGTCCATTCGGGCAAATAATCGTCGCATATCCGTTTCTTCTTATCCACTTTGACCATCGGGAATACAAAATGCAAATCCGGGTGAGTCAAAGCCGTATGTTGCCGGCAAGACGGACATACACCGCAAGCATCCCCATTCTGACGATTCGTGCAATGTATATACCGGGCATAAGCCATAGCCATAGCAAATTTACCGACACCCTCCGGTCCACAAAGCAACTGGGCATGAGCCACATGATCATTATCAACCGAACATAAAAGTCTTCGCTTTACCTCCTCCTGTCCGATAACGTCTTTAAAAAACATTGCGCGATCCCTCCGTTAATAAACCGACTTCGCCACTTGATAAACACTATCGACCGCCATAAGCGAATAATAGTGAATACTGGGTACTCCCTTCGCTTTCAATTCGAGCGATTGAGCTGTACACCAATCTATCCCTACCTGCTTAACCTGCGAATCGTCTTTACACTTAACAATCTCCCGAACCAGCATATCGGGTATATCTACGTGAAATACACGAGGTAACAATGTCAATTGCGAAGCCTTCGAGATAGGTTTCAATCCCGGGACAATGGGTACGGTAATCCCTGCTGCCCGACAACGGTCTACAAACGAGAAAAACTTTTCGTTATCGAAAAACATCTGGGTAACTATATAGTCGGCTCCTGCATCCACCTTTGCCTTCAACCATTTCATATCCTCGTCGGGATTAGGAGATTCGTCATGTTTCTCGGGATAACCCGCCACTCCGTATGAAAATTGCCTTGTACTGACCAAATCCATTCGAGTGCCATCTATGAAATAACCCTCATTAAAACGATTCACCTGCTGCTCCAATTCAATAGCATGTTCATATCCACCGGAAGCAGCGATAAATCGATTCTCATGCTTAGCCTTATCACCTCTCAAAATAAGCAAATCACATATCCCCAAAAAATTCAAATCTATTAAAGCATATTCTGTTTCGAGAGCTGTAAAGCCACTGCATATGAGATGAGGGACAGTGGGTATCTGATATTTATTTTTTATAGCTGCCGCTACCGCTACTGTACCGGGACGACTACGTTCCGAGACCCGGCGAAACAACCCATCGGGGGTATCCTTATAAACCAATTCACTGCGATGTGTGGTTATATTAATATATAACGGCGCAAATTCCCGTAGCGTGTCTATCGCTTTAAAAGATTTCTCGATACTGCTACCCTTTAATGGAGGCAATATTTCAAATGAAAATCCTGTACTCCCGCTATTCTTTATCAAATCGGAAACCTTCATTTATTTTTCATTTAATCGGGTATTAAATCTAATACCTATTTTAATTCTTACCACTCGTACAACAATAGACAAAGATAGTGAAAGGTGAGCGCAGAAGCAAACGAGAATCTCATTTCCGTTTTGACTATGCCGAGCCGCATCCTATCTTCGTTATGACAAAGATAATGTAAACCAAGAGCAGAAACAAATTTATTTGGATATACCGAATACAGTCCATCTTTAACAAACTCGTCCGACACCGCAAACGAAAAATGTGAAAAGGATAAAACAAACAAATCCTTTTCACATTTTTGAATTATTCCTATCTCATTCTAATATAAGGAAATATCCGGGAACAGCGAATATTTGTTTACAGTCTCGCCAAAAATGTTAAAGACCGTATACATTTACGACTAAATCGATTTACATTAGTTAAAACAAATTAAATCCAAGAAAATTATTGTCTAAATATTATGTTTGAGAACATATTTACCCCTATATTTGCAATGTGTTTTTCATGGTATTAGATTTAAGGTTAACAAAGATTGGTTGTCGTGAGACAATCAATTTTTTTTGTACCTATCCAAAAAACTTATAAGCCTTTATTTCACAATAAAAAAAACCGGAAGCAAAATATCAATTCTGCTCCCGGCAATCAACACCTATTTACTTAACTATTTCTATCGGACATAAGTAGAAACACTCTTCTCCTGAGTTCCAGAAATTGCATCCTCTCCTGAATCCTCCTTCTCGAAATCACAAGTACGAACTTCCGTTCCATAAGGACTACGTACTTTTATTTTCAACCCTTTCAAATCGGGATTTTCCAGTTTCAAATCCTCCAATCTAAACGAAGCCACCCCCCATAAAATATGGTCTATCTCAGGATCATTCAAACGATTATGACGCAACTCCAATTGTAAATAACCGTCTCCATCGGGATTAGGAGATAAAGAATAATTCCTAACCAAATTAATCATGTGTTTCTCGCGACCAAGACCACGCATTTCGAACTGAACCGTCAGATACTTATCGCTCGTCCACATATCCAACACATTCACAGGATCGTTACCGATACTATCGGTCGTTTCAGGAGTGATGGGAATAACATTCTTAACCAACACAGAATCTATATCATTGATAAGAATATAATAATCATATCCTTCCCGCTGTCCTTCGAGAAAAGAGAAGTTCACGATTACCCGTTTTCCGTCTTTCAACAAATAATTAGGCAAACGACTGCCATTCGACGGGAAAAGTGTTTGCTTACTATCCAACTGGATATATGGCTCACTCCCGTCTTTTACGACCATATCGCCCACCGCATAGGAAAACGGAACGTATCCGCCATCGTCATCATCGTCACAAGACGACAGCCCGCACAATGTCACAACACCTAATAATCCTACCAATAAAAACTTTTTCATTTTCATATTCGTCTGTTTTTTAATTTATCCACTTTTATGAGGTAAACGTAAACCATTCAAAAATACTGCACCGAATTTTGTTAAAGAGTTAAAAACAATTTTTCCATCACCTGTCATGCAGTATTTTTACATCGTTGCATTTAATAAATAACAGGAATCATCAAAAAATGAACGAAGCAGAGCTGGTAGAGTGTTGCAAGCGGAAAGATATGACGGCACAGAACGAGCTGTATCAACGCTATGCCGGTGAAATGTTCGCACTTTGTATCCGTTACTCCGGGAACAGAGATTTCGCCAAAGATCTTTTACATGACGGGTTCCTTAAAGCCTTTACCTCTTTGGATAAATTTTTCTACCGAGGCGAAGGCTCATTAAAAGCATGGTTGAGCCGTATTATGGTAAATACAGCATTAGAAGCGATTCGCAAGCAAACACAACATATCGAGCTCGACATCGAAACCGCTCCCGAAATAGCCGACCCGGAATATGAAGACGACGACAAAGTCGTAAAAAACATTCCTCAGGAAACGCTTCTTCGATTCATTTCGGAATTACCGGACGGATACCGCACGGTATTCAATCTGTTCACATTCGAGAACAAATCACATAAAGAAATCGCAAACCTGCTTCATATAAACGAAAAAAGCTCCTCATCACAATTACATCGGGCACGAACGATATTGATGAATCGAGTTAAACAATATTGGGCACAATATGAAAACGGATAAAACTAAAAATTGGATAGACAGCTGGAAAGAGCAGCTCGATGAATATTCGGTTACTCCTCCGCCAGAAGTTTGGGAAGAACTTTCCAAAGAGCTCGCTCCACGTCGTATCCCCTTTCGGAAAAGAACCATTTGGTGGGCAGCCGCTTGTATTACACTTTTGCTATGTACTTTTATCGGGTTACAATTCCTCCGTCCGACTACCGACTTAAACAATCTCCCGCTTCAAACAAAAATATCCGGCTCGGAACAAATGGAAGTATCTCGAATGCAAAATACTGTACCCTCGATAAAACAGGAACCACTCGACATAGCCCAATCTTATAAATCGATACGAGCACCGCAAACACCCGACCATACCGATGTGGAAAACCATACGCCATCTCAAATAAACGAATCACGACACATCGAACGACCGGAATCTTCCGAACCGGAAAAATCAACTCCGGAGAAAAAACGAGACAACGCACAGACTGGCTTATTTCCATCGAGAAATGAGAATACCAGCACGACAAACATACATACGCATACACAAACCAAACCCAAAAGCACTTGGTCTTTGAGCGTATCTCTGGGAAATAACCTAATCGCATCAGCCGACAATCGAAACGGATTCAGCAACTTAGCCCCTTATGCCTCTGCCGAAATGGCAAGTCTCCCTTCCGAAAAAAATCTTTCGAACTCCGAAGGGCCGGTAACAACACCCTACCAACATATCATGCTGCAAAATATCAATAGCCAACCCAAAACAGACATTAAACACCACTTTCCCATATCGGTTGGAATTACAGTCCAGAAAGAACTGAACAACCGACTGGCATTAGAAACGGGACTTGTATATACCTATCTTTCGTCCGACTTGACTGCCGGAGGAACTGCATACTATACACAAAACCAGCAACTACACTATTTGGGAATACCGTTAAAACTAAACTGGAATTTCTTAAAAAAGCGCTATTTCAATCTCTACCTATCGGGAGGCGGAATGTTGGAAAAATGTGTTCACGGAGAACTCTCCGCACAGTACGAAATGAACAATCGTCCGCCGTTTTCCAACGACGAGACTCTGCACATAAACCAATTGCAGTGGTCCGTATCGGCATCGGCCGGAATCTCTTTCAAACTGGCGTCGCATATAAGCCTCTATGCCGAGCCTGGTATTGTCTATTACTTCGACGATGGATCGGACATTTCGACCATTCGTAAAGAAAAACCCTTTAACATCAATCTGCAAGCCGGACTTCGATTCAATTTCTGAATTCTATAAACTCCACCAGCTATCCCCACAATCACCACAAGAATAAATTTTTCCTTTTTATCATTAAATATTTTTCTTTTTCCTTGTTACAAAACGGCACTTGGTTCGTTATTTTTACAGAATCAAAAAAGAAAATACATTATTTAAATAATGAATCAAGAACCGTTGTTATCGGCATTCACACGTCTGCGCGACAACCTGTTATCGATGTCTCGTCATATTCTTCAAAATGAAGACGATGCCTCCGACGCTATACAGGAAGCTTTTTGCAGGCTATGGCCTATACGAAATAAAATTAAAAGCGAAAAAGAAGCAGCGGCTCTGACAGTCACTACAACTCGTAACATTTGTATAGACCAAATTAGAAAGAAAGCTCGATTCCCCGAGTTGGACATCGAAACCAATAACGAATGTGATGAAGATAACAGTGAAAAAGAAAATCTATTGGAAAGATTCCAAACGGTAAAACTACTCATCGAAAAAAGACTAACCGAGAATCAAAGAAAAATTCTCGAATTACGAGACTATCAAGGTCTCGAAATAGAAGACATTGCCAACCGATTGAATATGCAACCGGCAACAATCCGAATGAATTTATCAAGAGCGAGAAAAACTATTAGAGAACAATATAAAAAACTAAACGCCTATGACCGATAAAAACATAAAACACGGCAAACGAAATTCCGACTATTGGGATAGGCTCATCGAACGCTATTATAGTGGAAACACTACTATCGATGAAGAGAAAGAACTATCTCGATTTGTATTCTCAGAGTCTCAAAATAAACGTTACGACGAAATACGAGCCGTACTTTCATACTCGCTAATAGGCAACAGCATAAAGGGGAAAATACGAAGCCGGCAACGGGTGTCGCTAAAAACAATTGCTCGTATCGCTGCTTGTATAGCCATTATTCTGAGTATAAATATCCTCTATTTTCACTCTCCAAGAGACATTTGTGTCACCTATATATACGGAAAAAAATACACCGATACAGAAACCGTTATCGAACAAATGAAACACACCGTATCCCAGTTCGACCCAACCAACATTACCGTGGAGAAAGAACTGAGTTCCATATTCAGGCCTCTCGAAAATTTACAATAAACTCATCTTCTATGAAAATGTTTTATAAAATATTCATCTCCTGTATTTTCCTTTGGATTGGCAATATTTGTCACGCCCAAAAAGGGCTAGCTATCGCTCCTCTATTTTCAGGGAAATACGACAAAGACGAACAAGCCATAGTCGTTCTCTTGAAAGGGAAAACGTTACACCCTTACGGTCTATCGCTATTCCATAGTATTTCCATCACGGACCGTCCTGACGATGTAACGTTATTCGAAGCTGCGGTTTCTACCGACAGCCGGAAAGCCGAAAACAGCGAAACCGTAAAATCGGGGAATAATACCATTGCCGGATATTACCAGTTACCACCTGCCGTCCCCGATGGAGAAAACCGATTTATTCTGTTCCGTAAAACGTCACCGCACGATGCGACACTTATCTACTTAGAGGGACAAACTCAGCTCGACAAACTCATAAATCTATTTATCAACAAGAAACAATAAAAAAACATGAATATGAAAAATCCTATCTTACTCCTACTCGCCATCTTTTCAATCATGCCGTCATTCTCGACAGAACGTGACACAACTGTAATATTCAACCAAAAGGAAATCCTCATCAAAGATTCCTCCGAAATCGTTTCGGTAACCGTCTACGAAAACGGGAACAAATACAACAAATATTATGAATCACGCCATATTGACGGGAAAAAACAAACCTCTTGGGAACTTTCCGAATCCGTATCGTTTCCCTTTTCAGATCTAATTTCCGGGAAAAAGAAAGATAAACGTAAGCGTTTCGATCCGCATTGGTCGGGCATAGGTTTCGGATTCTGTAATGCCATGGGTAGAGGCATGAAATTTTTAGACTCCCCCACGGGTATTTCTCTCGATTTCTCCGGTTCTTTCGAAATATTTTGGAATTTCGTTACCATTTTTACCCCCATACATAGGGATAATTGGGGATTTATTACCGGTATCGGTCTCGATTGGAGAAACTACGTCATGAACGATAACCGCTACTTCACCAAGCAAAATGGGCAAATAAAAATAGTTC
>OCPZ01000927.1_pt1 | contig 16659 bp, 9 predicted proteins | sample 1538881 | NCBI WGS metagenome assembly OCPZ01 (sample SAMN04571733, study PRJEB22368) | human gut metagenome | biome: human gut; material: stool | host: Homo sapiens | place: Luxembourg | collected 2013-01-11 | reverse complement strand
TTGGACGATTGGACGCTGACCGTTGTCCTTTATATCGGCACTTATTTGGGAGCCAACCATATCAGTATCTGGAAACATGGAATCACCGATACGGTAACTAAAGAAAAAGTGCTGACGATAGGTATACCTCTTCCTTGTAGTAAAACCATTCGTTGGGGAGTGAAGAAGAAAGGACGTTTTACGGGTAAAATACCGGATGAAAGCTTTAGGAGGAATAACAGACTCCTTCCCGTCAACTTTGCAAAATATGATAATATGGAGACCTATATAGAAGATAACATCCGGATAGCCCTTTTGAACCTGTTTGAAGTTGGTTTTACCCTGAAAGGATATAAAGTAAAGAAGCGGTAATAAGTAACTGAATTGTAATCAAACTTCTTTTTCATAGGGATTAAACTTGCTTATCCCGGCAGGAAAACGTATCTTTGTTGGTAAGAAAACTATAACCGCAAGTTCTGATTATAAAACCGGAACTTTTGATTATGTAATCAGAAGTTTCAGTTATAAAACCAGAACTTGCGGTTTTAGTTTGCCCTAAGGGAAAAAGAACTTTTCTTCTAGGGGAGAACAAGTTTTCTACCTATAGCAAGGATGTTTTCTATTAGTAATCAATATTTCAAATAAACTTTAGTACTATGGCAATGTATGTAATGGAAGAAATGCCCGATATTCATGGAACGGGCGAACAAGTACTTTATCCTCGGTTTGCAATGATGGATCAGGTTTCTACCGAGGAGCTGATACGTCAGATAGCATCCAGCAGTGGTTTTAATGTCGGAGATGTGGAAGGCGTAATTACACAAATAGGTATTGAGATGGCACATCAGATGGCAGAAGGCAAGTCTGTGAAGCTGGATGGCATTGGAACATTCTCTCCTTCGTTGGCGTTATGCAAAGATAAAGAGCGTGAAAAGGCCGGAGAAGGCGAAACCCATCGTAACGCACGAAGCATTGTGGTGGGAAACGTGAACTTTCGTGTAGACAGGAAGATGATAAGGCGTATCAATGGAAGATGTCTGCTGGAAAGAGCTCCGTGGAAGTCGCAACGTTCTTCACAGAAGTATACTCCGGCGCAACGGCTTGCATTGGCTGTCAGATATTTGGAGGAACATCCTTTTTTGACAGTCTACGAATACCGGAAGCTGACAGGTCTGCTGCGCACAGCGGCTACCAATGAATTGCGCCAATGGGCGTATACGCCCGGTTCCGGTATCGGGATTGATGGCAGAGGAACACATCGGGTGTATATAAAGAAAACATAATTCATCATATTTGTATGATGATACTTTGAGATTTTGAATTAAGAGCATTGGGGGGAATTGCGGTGAGGGCGCTTTTCTTCAGGGACGTGCTTGAGTGATAACTAAAATTAATAAAAATGGGGAATTTGATTTCATTTATGAAGGAAGTAGCTGAAGGGCTTCGAAAAAGTGGGAATTATGGAACTGCTCATGTTTACAGGAGTAGCATGAATGCTATCATTGCATTTAACGGGAGCAGGAATCTGTCATTCAAGAAAGTGAATCAGGAGTTTCTTAAAAGTTTTGAAACGTATTTGCGGGAAAAGGATTGTAGTTGGAACACGGTTTCAACCTATATGCGTACATTGAGGGCGGTGTACAACCGCGCGGTTGACCGTCGTATGGCATCTTATATACCGCATCATTTCCGGTATGTTTATACAGGAACGCGTGCTGACAGAAAGCGTGCACTGGAAAAGGAGGATATGGAACGATTGATGAAAGAGCTTCCCAAACAAATTCATCAGGGAAGGGAAGAATTACAACGTACGCGCGCGTACTTCTTCTTAATGTTCATGCTTCGTGGTATGCCGTTCGTAGATCTTGCGTATCTTAAAAAGCAGGATATGGTGGGGAATGTGCTTACTTATCGTCGTAGAAAAACCGGAAACTATGAAACTGATAAAAAAGTATATGAACACCGATTCTGCTTCTCCTTATCTTTTTCCCATACTGACTGGCGGAGAGAGTACCGAAGCTACCTACAGGGAATATCAGATAGCTTTGCGTAATTTTAACTATCAGCTTCTGTTGTTGAAACAAGTACTTGCATTGACTTCTGATTTAAGCTCATATACGGCTCGGCATACTTGGGCTACAATGGCATATTATTGCGAGATACATCCAGGCATTATTTCAGAGGCGATGGGACATTCATCCATTATCGTCACAGAGACTTATCTAAAACCTTTTAAGAATAAGAAAATAGATGAAGCGAATGTGACGATTCTATCTTCGCTGAAAAGGAGCTATATTTGTGGCAAGTAGCTGATTGATAGTGCTGTTACTTTGTAGGTAACGGGAAGAAAAGACGCTGCAAATATGAGCATATTTCTTAAAACATCCAAACAAAATCGTACATTTTTTCTAATAAACTACTCAAAATAGGAATAAACACAGAAGAACACGTGGATTCTTTGTCTTAGAGCTTTGTTTACGTCTAAATTTTGCAATAGATTTCCCGCCCCTCTACTTTTTCTCATAAGCAGGGGTAAGAAGATTCGTCATATATCGTATTATTTTCTAGTATAGACTACTCTAAAAGAGCAGGCACAAGGGTTTTCCCGTTACCTACAAAGTAACGGGAAGAGGGGGAGTGAAGCGAAATAAATCATGAATTAGTACAAACAAATTTTTTATTTATTAATTGTATAACATTTAATTTACTTTTATGAGAAAATGGACGTATTTGGTCGCAACCTTGCTAATGGCGGGTACGACAGCTACATTCACGGGATGTATTGATACCGATGAACCGGAAGGTATCGTTGATCTGCGGGGAGCAAAATCAGAACTGATTAAGGCACAGGCTGCGGTAAAGCTGGTGGAAGTGGAATGGCAAAAAGCACAGGTGGCTTATCAGGAACTGGTAAACAAATCTAAAGAATTGGATAATCAGTACAAAGAGTACGATGTTCAGATGCATGCTTTAGACGTGAAACTGAAAGAACTGGAAGTAGAACGCGCACAAGCTGCTACCGAACAAGCAAAAGCTGAGGCGGAAGCTAAGATTGCTGAAGCTAACAGAGACAAAGCTTACTGGGAAAATAAAATGGCTGAAGAAGCTGAAATCTTCAAAGCAGCTATGTTGAACTATCAGACTCAGACTGCACAGGCACAAGAAGCTTATGATAATGCAATGAAACTGATTGAAGCAGGAAAACTTCTGCTTTCTGATGGAGAAAAAGCTATTATTGATAAAGCACAGCAAAGACTTTATGTTGCTTCTGCTAGCCTGAACCAATATTACGATGCTTTAAAGACAGCTCAGGATAATTATTATGATGCATTGGTTAATCCTGATCTTCCGACATTAGCTAGCTTGCAGGCTGAATTGAAGTTGGCACAGATTGCAGTTGAAAAAGCAGAAATTTTATTGGATGAGAAAAATAATATGTTAGCTTTGGCAGAAGACTTTGATGCAGCTGCATGGGATGATAAGATTCTGGATCTGAAGAAGAAGAAATCTGAATATGAAAGTGAAAAGAGCAAAGCTGATGTTGAGATCGCTACTATTAAGACTTCCGCAGATTATAAAGCTGCAGAACAAAAAGTAGCCGAAAAGATAAAAGCGCGTAAAGCTGCTAAAGAGGCATATGATAAAGCTGTAGCAGACTCTACAACACAGGTTAATACTCAGCTTGATATTGCAGCTTATAAATCTGAACCTATTAATGAAGGATTGAGGACATTATTTAGTAGTAGCAATGATTTTACATCTTTAGATGGATATACTGTTAGTACAGGTGTGTTTGATTATCTGGCTGTTCAGTATACGCAAACTGAGTACAATGCCGATTTGAAGATAGAAGATGTAACAGCCAGAACTAGTAAGGCATCTCTTACTCTGATGAAAGTGAATGCCTGGATTGATGCTTTAGGTAAATATTCTGTAGACGAAAATGGAGTTGAATGGAATAAGTTGACTTTGGCAGAAAAAGAAAAGGCAGCCAAAGATGCTAAAGAAAAATTTGAAAAAGATAAAGCTAACTGGGAAATTTCTGCAAAAGCGGTAAAAGGTACAGCAACTACAGTACCAACTACTGATTTGAAAGAGGTGACAGATGCTTATAATTCTTCTTATGCCGCAGTAGAATCTGCAGTGAAAGCTTATAATAGTGCATGGGATGCCGTATATCAAGCTGCTTATGATGCTGCTGTAGAAAAAGAAAAAGCTTCGGTATTGGAGAAAACATACCGTGACAATATGATTACCGCATTGTCTCCTACTAGTAAGGCTGCATGGGAGGCATTGACTCCTGCTGAACAAACTACCAGCAAACTGGAAGCTATATTGGACGATACAGTGAAACAAGCTAAAGCAAAGGCTGATGCTAATGCTACTTTGGCTGAATGGCTGAAACTTGATCAGACTGTTGCTGATTTGGTTGCCAAAGGTGAAGCTGCAGGAAATCAAGCTCTTGCTGATGATAAAGATAAGAAAGTAGAAAAGGCTAAAGCTGCATTGGTTAAAGCTGCTGGAAAGGCTGCTACTGCTGTTGCTAAGGTGGCTCCTGCAATTAGTACTTATTCTGCTCTTGCTGCTAATCCTTACGGTCAGATACTGGCTAATACAGTTAGTGTTGAAGATATGATAGGCAAAGATGCTTTCTATAAAGAAGAGGAAAAAGATGGTAAGAAAACTGGCCACATGCAGGCATTACGCTCTGATATTTCTGCAGATGAGTTTACTAAATTAAGTGCAACTAAGTTAGATCGCAATACAGCTGAAGATGCTTTAGAGTATACCTCTGATGCTACTTTTGGTACTGTGATTCCTGGCGAAGACAGACTTGTTGAAGTAACAGAAGCAATGGTCCGCGCTTATATTAAGCAGAATAATAGTGCTGTTTTGACTGACTTTGGTACTTTGGGAGCTATGATGGCTGCTAATGACGATGTACAGACTTGCAAAGATATGATTGCTGCTGCCGACTTGATTAAACCATTGAAGGCTCAAATGGAAGGTGTACTTGCCGATCTGAATGCAGAAATAAATACGAATACAGCTTTAATGGATCCGTTTATTGCAAAAGCTGACGAGACTCGTATTGCTCTGAAGACTGCTAAAGAAGAGGTGAAGAAAGCACAAGAGGAACAAGATGCATTGACTGCTGAAGCTGAGGCTAATAGTAAGAAGTTTGCTGAATTGATCCAAGATTACGATGGCTTGATTAGTGTTGTTCAAGATCAGATTGATGGTATCAACGGTGGTGTAGTCACTGGTACTGTGGTAACTGTAGAATCTGTTCTGAATTATTGGAAGAATGAAGTTGCTACTCAGGAAAAATCAGTTGAAGAAGCTAAACAGAAGGTTACTGCAGCAGAAAAGAGCATTGAACTGTTCAACAAGGGTGAATATAAGGAAGCTTATGTAATAGAACAGAAGAAACTTGCTTTGGAAACAGCTCAAGAAGCTTATGATGTAGCGAAAGCAATCTATGATACTGCTCTTGCACAAGTTAAGGCTGTATTGGAAACCTTGAGTAAGTAATTTCTTAATCACGTAAAAGTAACAAGATGATAAAGAAACTATGCACATTACTTTTGCTGACCTGTATAACAGCTGCGCCTTCATTGGCGCAGCGTTACAGCAGCAGTGATGATGCGTCGTTTGCCCCGAAGAAAGGACAGTGGCAGGTTTCGGTTTTACTTGGTAGCGGGAAGTTCTTTAATGAGAACACTTCTTACCTGCTGCCCAAGTTTACTAATACCGAAGGAGTAGTCGGACTTCCCAATGGAGGAACGGATAACTCCGGCAATCTGAACCGCTATCTGAACATCGGTAGTCTGAACAATAATAGTCTGGTCAATATAGCCGGAATCGAAGGAAAATATTTTCTGTCTGACAACTGGGATCTTAATTTTCAGTTCAGCATGAATATCAGCCTGACTCCCAAAAAAGACTATGTAGAAGGAGATAACAGTGTACCCGATATGATTATCCCTGCGCAAAGCTATATCAATGCGCAGATGACCAATAACTGGTATATGTCTGTCGGCTCTAACTATTATTTCAAGACTCGCAACGAACGTATTCATCCATACCTGGGAGGCGCGCTTGGCTTCCAGATGGCACGCATTGAAACAACTGAACCATATACCGGAGATACCTATAAGGACAGTGACGACTCGGAAGAACTTCCTTCGCAGGTTTACACCTCAGGAAGCAAAGCCGGGCAGATGTACGGTTTCAAAGTAGCTGCCGTAGCAGGTGTCGAATATAGCATTGCCAAAGGATTTATTTTCGGTTTCGAGATGCAACCTCTGGCTTACCGCTATGATCTGATACAGATTTGTCCGAAAGGGTTTGATAAGTACAATGCTGGTCACCATAACATCAAGATATTCGAAATGCCGATGGTGAAGCTTGGATTCAGATTCTGAAGATAAATGATTATACAAATGTATAAATGAAAAGTGAAAGCCGCTCTGCTGACTATTGGCGGGCGGCTTTTCTTTCTTTCAAGAAGAAATAAGAGTTCAATGAAAAGATATGTGGAGCTATTACCCTTTTTCATTGGGGTATTGGTGATGGGAGCTTGCTCTCAAATGAAAGGTTATAAGATTGAAGGCAGTGCACCTCTGGCTGAATTTGAAGGGAAAATGGTCTATATGAAAGATGCCTCAACCAACAGTTTGATAGACAGTGCAAGAATTGTAAATGGAAAGTTTGCTTTTGCAGACACGACCAATGTAGAAAGACCGGTAATTAAAATTTTATCCATTCATGCTAGCAAGACAGGACTGGAATACCGTTTGCCTGTAGTGATTGAAAATGGTACTATCAAAGCTAGCATTTCTGAGGTGGTTTGTACAAAAGGCACATTGCTGAATGAACGGATGCAGGATTTTCTTCTGGCTGTTGATGAATATTCTGCTACTTGTACAGATAAGCCGGTAGAGCAGATCAAAGTCGGTTTTACGGAATTACTGAAAAAATATATTGAGATTAATAACGATAATGTGATTGGCTCCTATATCCGGACAGCTTACCGGTCATCACTATAATGCGATGAATATTTGTCAATACAGAGATTGCTGAATAAACAAGAATCCAATCATAATAATCCTTCTCATGATGTCTCCCGGATTAATGCACTACTTCTTTATGAAAAGGAGATGTTTATAACGTGAGAAACAAAAATGTGCCCTTGTGAAAGTCCCTGTTTTTGTATTATTATGTATTCAAGGACGTTCCTGTTTCCCACATTTCCCCTTTTTCCCTCGGGAACGTCCTTTTGATTTTTACTTTTCAACGAATGTATTCAGTGAGTGAGCCTGCAGGGTAACACATAAATAGCGATTTCCCAATTTCACAGTCACTTCCTTAGCTTCTCCATTGAAGTTTCCGGCTATTACTACTTGCTTCTTTTGCGGAGTCATAACTATCATTACCGGTGTCTTGTCATCTTTGCCTGCTTTATAAGACAGTATCTTTGATCCTGGAGTTATGTAGTGACTATAATGTTTTACTGCATAATATTCAGGGGTATATGTGGCTGTTCCGGCTTTTGAATCGACATGAATCAGCGCATTTTGTTTCCAGCCCCAACCGCTGAAACCTCCATCATACAGAATCGCATTCCAGAAAGTATACTCTTCACAACCATTACCCAGATAATGATTCATCAGACCGAAGGTATGTTCGGCTGCTTTCCAGTCAAAAGAGCCCCAGCCGCACTCACTTTCTGTCTGTACATATTTGTATTGCGGATATTTGGCACGAAGACGAGGCAGGATCTGCCCGCCTTCCCACTGGAAGCCGACTCCTTGTATTGTCTCCGGCATTCGCGGATCGGATAATACCTGATCAATGATGTCATAGCGGTTGGTATTGATGGTGCCTAAATACACCTTAACTTCCGGATGACGCTTCTTTAAAGTGGGAGCGAGATACTCAACATTGAAACAGATAATACCTTCCGGCGTCCAGGCACAGCCCGGATAGTTTGTGTAACTCCATGATTCGTTCTGGAACATGACCATAGAAACGGGAATGCCTTGTTCTTTGTACGCGTCAATGAATTTGCAGAAATAGTTGGCGTATGTTTGCAGATAGCGCGGGTCCTGTATAAAGTAATCGTTCACTGCCAATTGGTGTGGGAATACTCCATCTCTCTTTTCGGTGTTATTTTCAAACAGAGCTACGTCTGATAGCGGAGACATCTGATTCTGATTACGGTCACTACGTACTGAATAATAATGGTTAATCTTCATCCAGGAAGGAGGTGACCAGGGGGATGTCCAGAAAGTCATATTCGGATTATACTGTTGTGCCGCTTTGATGAAAGGAATCAATGTCGTTTTATCCCGGTTGATATTGAAATGCTTTAACTGGAAGTCACCGGATACTTCGTCGCAACTGTACCAGTCACGGGCGTAGTCATTGGCATTCATGGAAAAACGTCCCATATTGAATTTCAAGTCTCCTTCGGGAGAAAAGAGTTGCCGGAGAATTGTTTCCTGTTGTGTTCTTGGGAGCATGTTAAGCGCGTCCCATCCCAGCTCATTGAAGCATGTTCCCCAAGCTTTGAAGGTAGTGCCGTCTTCCGAACCGTCTATATCAAGCACAGGAGCCTGTGCGGCTTTCGTCTGTAGTTTGATTTTGGCTTGTTGCCAGGTGTTTCCTTCCGTACTGCTGATCCATTCGTAGGATTGTGCATATATATTGCTTATGGAGAGTGTCAATGCTATCCCACTCATTAAGATTGTTTTTCTAATGATGTTCCTCATATTTCTATATATTCATTATTGGTTATTATTCATAGGTTTCTATGGAAATATTTGCCTCCGGCAATCCTTTTGCGGAGACAGTGAGATGAATGTTTCCTTCTTGTGTATCGGGTTGCACGATAACTATTGCTTTTCCACGGAATGTTTTGGGAGTCAGGGAACGGAAACTTCTCATATCATCGGCACTTCCGTTTCCGGAAGCGATGACCGAACCTTTTCCGCCGGATTTGATCTCCAAAGGAATCTCACAGTCGGGAATGACTCTTCCGTCTTTATCCAAGACTTCAATTTTTACGTATGCCAGATCATTTTTATCGGCTTTTATCTTAGATCGGTCAGCAGTCAGACGGATACTTGCCGGATTTCCGGCAGTGTTGAGTGCTGCTGAAGCGGTTTCTTTCTTTCCTTTCACGTTGCAGGCTTTTAATTCTCCCGGTTCGTAGGGAACTTCAAAAGAAGCGGTATAAGTATCGGGTGTTGTTTCCTTTTCACCTATCAGGCGATTGTTCAGATACAGTCGTACTTTGGGAGAACGGCTATAAACATGTACGGTCATCGTTTTGCCTTCCATGCCTTTCCAGTTCCAGCTTAACAGTTCGTTTTTCCATCCCCAATAGTTGATATCTTCTCTTTTTCCATTGGCTACAGGCGGTTGAACAGCCAATGAAATATCTCGTCTGTTCCAAAGTATGTCCCGATAGTAAGATTGTGGTTTCTTATCTCCGCAGAGATCGATATCACCGCACCAGGCATTGTACCAGGGCCATCCCATGAATTGAGGACTGTGTTCTCCGGGAGCGAGTTCAAGAGTATGTGCCAAACCGGCTTCACCCAGATAATCGATGGCTGTCCACACAAAGTCTCCAATCAGATAGGGGTTCTTGTCAATCAGATTCCAGTTTTGTGCCGCTTCCTTGGGAACAGATTCGCTGCCGTACATCACTCGTTCGGGAAAACGTGCGTGATCTTTCTCGTATTCTTTCCATTGATAGTTGTAGCCGGAAACGTCGAGATTGCGGAATGCTCTTTCTGAGTCTTTTTCCCAGCTGAAATGTCTTCTGTCCCAAAATGCGTTGACTGCGGCGGTAGAGGGGCGGGTAGTGTCATATTTTTCAATGGTTGCGATGAGTTTCTTTGCAATCACTTCTCCAGTCGGTTCGTCTGCACGTTCGGCTATTTCATTACCGATGCTCCACATGATAATGGATGGATGGTTTCTGTCTCTGCGGAGCATGGTTGTCATGTCATGTTCGCTCCATTCGTCGAAATACTGGTGATAATCCTGCGGACGTTTGGCTTGTTGCCATTGGTCGAATACTTCGTCAATAACAAGTAATCCCAGTTTGTCACATGCTTGCAGGAAGTATTCTGAAGGCAGATTATGAGAACATCTGACCGCATTGAATCCGTTCGCTTTCATCAGTTCTACTTTGCGTTCTTCTGCTCTGTCGAGAGCTACTGCACCCAACAGACCATTGTCATGGTGCAGGCAACCGCCTCTTAGTTTCAGTGGTTTTCCATTTAGCAGGAATCCTTCTTTTGCATTGAACTCAATGGTACGTATGCCGAAAGGGACCGTTATCTGATCCGATTCCTCTTTGTCTGACCGGACGGAAATATGGGCCGTATATAAATGAGGTGAATCGACGGACCATAACTCCGGTTTCTTGATTTCAAAGGAGAGGGAGAGGGGAGTATTTCCTTCTCCTGCTATATTCACCTGTTGGGTTGCAGAGTAAACTTCAGCGCCCTGCGGGGAAAGAATCCGCACGTTCAGATGACTGACAACTTCTTCTTTATGGGCGTTATGCAGAATGGTGTGAAGATTGACTGTTGCTTTTCTGCCTTCTACTTTAGAAGCGTCTACGAAAGTATCCCATTCGTCTAAGTGGACTTTATCTGTTTTTATCAACCATACATGGCGGTAAATCCCGGAACCTGCATACCAGCGGCTGTTCAGTCCTTCATTAATGACTTTTACGGCGATTGTATTGGGAATGCCGGGGGCATTACAGTATTTATTAATGTCGATTCTGAAAGGAATATATCCGTAGGCATTGAAACATGCCTTTTGTCCGTTTATCCATACTTCCGTCTGGTTGTAAGCACCTTCAAAATAGAGGGAGAGGATTTTGTCCGTATCTCCCGGTTGGAGGATCAGTTCTTTTCTGTACCATCCTTCACCGCCTACGGTCTGTCCGGTATCCGGTCCGCCTATGCTCATGCGGGAAAAAGGACCGATGGTTATACCTTCTCTTTGTACGGGTAGAGGTTCCACACTCCAGTCATGGGGAATGTCAAGCACTCTCCATCCGCTGTCGTTGAAGGAAGGTTGTTCGGCATTTGCAATGCATCCGTGATAGAATTTCCAATGTTGGTTCATGTTTATCTTACGTTCCGAAGCAGAAATGCTTGTCGTAAAACTTAACATGGAAAAAGAAATAGCCAATAAGATGGCTGAGAATCTGAAATGTTTGTCCATAGCTTTTGTCATTCATTTGATATGTGGACAAAGGTAGGGAAGAACATCAATCCGGCAGAACAACAATGTAACAAACTACTGCAATAAATGTATCAAAATCTATGCTGACATATTTGTAGCAGGTGTTTGATGTAATTATACTCGTCGACTTTACATATCTTATTTATGATATTGAGTAGGAAGTACTCCGAACATTTCTTTAAAACATTTGCTGAAATAACTGGGGGTGGCAAATCCTACTTTTTCGGATATTTCAACAATAGACAGGTCTGTGTCCGTTAATAACCGGGCTGCTTTCTTCAACCGGATACTTCGGATAAATTCTGTCGGCTTTTGTCCGGTAATGGATTGAAGCTTACGGTAAAGATTCATTCGGCTCATACACATGTCGTCGCTGAAGAGTTCTACGCTATAATCGTTGTTATCCAGATTCTTCTCGACGAATGCCACCGCTTTTTTCAAGAACTCTTCATCCACTTTTGAAGTGGTCAGGTCTTCCGTATTCACTTCTATTTCTGTCAGGAATATCTGTTTACGCTTCTGTTGCAGTGCAAGCAGATGATGAATGCGATTGTCCAGAATTTCCATGTTGAAAGGCTTGGTCAGATAACAGTCAGCTCCTGATTTATAACCTTCCAATATACTCTCGTCGCCGGTACGGGCAGTGAGCAGTATGATGAAGAGGTGGGAGGTTTTGACATTCTGTTTCAGACGATGACATAATTCGAACCCGTCTATTCCCGGCATCATGACGTCACTTACCACTATATCCACTTCTTTTTCGTTGGCGATGGTTTCTGCCTCTTCTCCATTGGAAGCTTCCCACACCTGATATTCCTGTGATAGTTGCTGGTACATGAATCGGCGGAATTCTTCGTTGTCTTCTACCAGAAGAATTGTCCTGCGATTATTTGATGATACTGCTTCCTTGCTTTCTCTCTCTTCTCTTGGCGATAAACGTTCATCTGTCAGATGGGTTGGGAGATAAATGCGGAATTCACTTCCCTTATATCTTTTGCTGTCCACTTCAATGAATCCGTGATGCAGACTGACATACTCTTTGACGATGTGCAACCCGATACCGCTTCCTGCTTTCGCTTGCGTCGATCTGATAATAACGATCGAAAATATGAGAAAGAGCTTCAGACTCTATTCCTTTTCCTGTATCTTCAATTCGAATGCATATATACTGTGTTCCATCTTGGGTTATGGTATCCGCAGAAACTGTAATGCTTCCGCCGGGCGGAGTAAATTTAAATGCATTATTCAGTAAGTTGTAGAGGATACGATGCACCTTATCCCGGTCAAAATACATATGTACCCCTTGTCGTGGCAGTAAGATAGAGTATTCAATTTGTTTATTGGTGGCATACGCTCCAAATACTTCACAAGTTGATGAGACAAATTCGTAGATTTCTCCATTCATGAGCTGTAGTTTCTCACCATGCACTTCTAGTTTCCGGAAGTCGAGCAGTTGGTTTACTAATTGAAGTAATTCCTGTGCGTTGCGATAAATGGAAGATAATTGTTGCTTCAATTTGCTGTCCTGAATATCCGTTAACAGGCTGCTCAATGGAGTGATGATGAGTGTCAGAGGAGTACGCAGTTCATGACTGATATTCGTGAAGAAACGGAATTTCATTTGCGTCAGCTGTTCTTCCATCTGTTCTTTCTGTTTTTTGTGCAGGCGGTTGAAGTATAACTTTAGTGATCCTGTCATGACTAAAATGATGGAGATGATGCCCAGTGTATATGCCCACCAGGTCTCGTACCATGCGGGGAGACGGTGAATTTGTAAACAGGAGACAGGTTGTGCCCAGCAGCCGTGAATATCTGTTGCTTTTATTTCCAGCGTGTAGTTACCTTTCGGGAGTTTGGTGAAATAGGCTGTATTGATTCCCGGTGGCAAATAATTCCAGTTGGTGTCCCATCCTTTCAGGCGATAAGCATAACTGATTTGTCCGGCATGCAAGTGTTCAAGGGTTGAAAAGGAGAGTTCTATATTTACATTGTCGGGAGCCAGTTCGATTAGTTGTGTATCTATGCCCATGATTCGCCTGTTTCCATCTGTTTTGATAGATGAAATCACCGGCTTTATGTCGTTGGGAGATTGGTCTAATTCCGGCGATGGGGTAGCAAGGCAAAAAGCGCCGATTCCTCCAAGGCAAATCGTACCGTTTTCTATTTTCCCTATGGAAAGGAAGTAATCTACCTGAATGAAACGGTCTGAATTGTACAGGATTCTGAATGAATGATTTTTAGGATTATATTCTTTTACATACTGATCGGCCAATATCCATAAATGGCCGAGATTGTCCACGGTCATACTTTTAACCGCATCTCCATTGGCATTACACGCATTGTCTTCTTTGGCCAGTGTTTGCAATTGTGGGTGGTAACTATATACATTTCCTTCTAGTGTGGCAGTCCATATCTTATTGTCGGGGGATATGATGATGGAAGAATAGTTTTCACCTTTGTGGATGGAGTGTACTTGTCCATCCGGGGGAAGGCATGAGAATTCCAGCGTTTCGGTGATATAGTAGATAGCTTTATCGGGAGAAATCGCTATACCGTTGATTGCGCCCGTGTCCTTATGAATTCTTCTCATATTCCCGTCCGATATGGAATATTGATAGATTGCATTTTCTGTTCCAATCCATAAGTTCCCCTGGTCGTCTTCATGCAACACGCGAATCTGACGGGCATCCGGAATACGGATTTCTTGTATGCATTTCATTTTCATGCTCTCATGCTGTAGGTGTACCACACAGGCATTTCCACTGGCAGCCCAGATTCCCGGTTGTATCCGGCATTTCTCTATACATTTTATAATATGGTATTTGCCTGTATCGTTCGGAAAATCGGAGGCGAAAGAAATCTGTTCAGAAGCCGGATGATACAATGATAGTCCTGTTCTCCCCTGCCATATCCAGTAATACTCTTCTTCCCGGATAGTCCTGTCTGCCATCACCGGGTAGCCGGTGATGGCAGACATAGCGGGGGTAGGATAGCGTTTTATTTTATTGGAGTCAAATGAAAGGATGAATGAATGCGGAGAATATCCCGGTACCCATACGTTGCCGGAACGGTCTTCTATGATCCGGTCCAGTATCTTTTTGCCTTTAGGCAGGAAAGCTTCGGTAGAAACCGGATGAAGTTTATTATTTATAATTTGATAAGCATACAGGTCATTCATGGCTGAAACCCACAATACTCCTTGTCTGCTGTCTTTTAATAGTCCCAGTATCTGGCTTTTATGTGGATTATGCTCACTGCCTTCTAAAGTGGCTGGTTGCAATGTGCAGTTGTCCGTATCTGTTTGTATATTAGCAGAAGGAGTAAACCGCACGACTCCTTTTCCCCATGTGGCTATCCAATAACAGTTATTCTGTGCATCTTCTATCATTTGTGTAGGTGATGCGCCGCATGTCCATGGATGTGGTAAGAAGTGATCTGTTGCAGGATGGTATTCTAAAAGCCCTCCCCACCATTGCATTATCCAAAGGGTATGTTTACTGTCCTCGTAAAGGTCTGAAACATTTTGTTTATGTCCTTTCCATTGCGAGGGATAGCTGCCAAGTAGTTTGCTGTCATTGGAGTAATGGTAGATCATGCCATCTGCCGCCACCCAGATTGTTCCGTCATGGATGGCCCGAATGGCATTAATGGCTTGTTGCTGAAGTTCTTTGTTCGTTATTTCCGTTATCGAGTAATTTCTTTTATCCAGTTTGTATAGTCCCCGTTTGGTCCCGAACCAGATATGATGATTGTTGTCTTCTGTCAGACAGGTGATATCGTTACTTGATAATAAGTTAGGGGTATTCAGGTCGGAACGGAAGACATCAATCTGATAACCATTGTCACGACATAGACCTCCTCCTTCTGTCGCATACCACATATATCCCTCACTGTCTTGCAGTATATGATGGATATGTGCTACCGGTAACAGCTTTTGGGTAGGTAGTTCGGTGACGACTACCTGCTGGGCTGATACAGATAATGTAATTAAAAAGCTAATGACAAATATGCAATATTTCAGTAATATGCCTTTCATATAATAATATAATAGCGGAAGTTTTTATGTACTTCCTGGGCAAAGATAGCTTTTTTACTTCATAACAAACGTAACTACTGATCTTTTAGGTATGGAAATGTAATTTCCTGCAACTTCGTTGACAGGTATTACTGAAGATGGAAAGCCCTTGAAAAAGAGTAAAGGGATAGAGTCTATAAGTATGGAAGGGAGGAAAGTAATATTGAAACTCTCTTTTGAAGATTAACTTTCTTTTGCAGGAAACAAAAAAGCACGGTGATGTTTCATCCCGTGCTTTCTTGCTATTGTCATTGTTCTGAATATCAGTTGTTATGCATTCAGTGCCTGTTCGATATCTGCGATAATATCTTCTGCATTTTCGATACCTACGGACAGACGGATCAAGTCCGGACGTACACCTGCTTCGAGCAGCTGTTCGTCTGTCAGCTGGCGGTGAGTGTGGCTGGCAGGATGAAGCACACAGCTGCGTGCATCAGCAACGTGAGTAACGATGGCGATAAACTCCAGTGAATCCATAAATTTGATGGATACGTCACGTCCGCCTTTCAGTCCGAAGGAGATAACTCCGCAAGAGCCGTTCGGCATATATTTCTGCGCCAGAGCATAATATTTGTTATCCGGCAGACCGCAATAGTTTACCCAGGCCACTTTCTCGTTTTTGGAAAGGAACTCGGCTACTTTCTGTGCATTGCGACAGTGCTGTGGCATACGGAGATGCAATGTTTCCAGTCCCAGGTTCAGTAAGAAAGCATTTTGCGGGCTTTGAATACTGCCGAGGTCGCGCATTAACTGTGCGGTTGCTTTTGTGATATAAGCTCCTTTGCCGAATGCTTTCGTATAAGTCAGGCCGTGATAAGACTCGTCCGGAGTACACAGGCCGGGGAATTTGTCGGCATGAGCATCCCAGTCGAAATTTCCGCTGTCAACGATACATCCGCCTATGCTTGTTGCGTGTCCGTCCATATATTTGGTTGTGGAATGAACAACGATGTCCGCTCCCCATTCAAACGGGCGGCAGTTAATCGGAGTCGGGAATGTGTTGTCTACAATCAAAGGTACCCCGTGATTGTGTGCGATGCGGGCAAACTTCTCGATATCCAGCACTTCGAGAGAAGGGTTGGAAACCGTTTCTCCGAACAGTGCTTTAGTGTTTGGCTTGAAAGCTGCGGAGATTTCCTCTTCGCTGGCATCCGGAGTGACGAACGTTACGTCGATGCCAAGCTTTTTCATTGTCACACCGAACAAGTTGAAAGTTCCACCGTAGATAGCGGAAGAACAAACGAAATGGTCTCCTGCCTGGCAGATATTGAAAATGGCATAGAAGTTGGCTGCCTGACCGCTGGAAGTCAGCATAGCGGCTACAC
>OCPZ01000918.1_pt1 | contig 16799 bp, 10 predicted proteins | sample 1538881 | NCBI WGS metagenome assembly OCPZ01 (sample SAMN04571733, study PRJEB22368) | human gut metagenome | biome: human gut; material: stool | host: Homo sapiens | place: Luxembourg | collected 2013-01-11 | reverse complement strand
CTCACACTCCTGCTTGCGCCTCCAAGATACATTACACGGCTATTTCAATGTGTCCTTAGCCATAAAGCGCGCATACTCACCTTCGAACTTCATGCACTCACGAACACAGAAAGCATCGTCAATTGCATAAGCATCGTCGAGAGTAGCATCTTTCTTGCTATGCGGAATACCAAAGAAAGCTCGAACACTGGATGCAATGTCCGCGCGAACACATCCCAGCGCAGCTCGACGACCATACTGCGCTGCTGTATATGAGTAAAAGGATCGACGAGAAAACAACGTGCACGGATCGCTCCCTTCCATAACGGCTTGCGACCAAATTCCGCTAGGGCATCCAGAAAGCTCGGAAAACGATCCAAATTCTAAAAAGTACCGAAGAAGAATCGCCCGATATCGATCGCAGAGAGAACAAAGGTCGGAAGTCATCTTAATTTCAAAGAGGTCAGGGACGATGAAGTCGGATACAAACCGCGCCATCTTCATTGCGCTATCCCCTTCCATTCGACCCTGCAATTCCCACTCATCCAAAATGGCAGATGCAACGGAAAGATGGTGTCCAATTCGAGCCGGGTAGTTCTCCGCCAACATAGCCATCGCAGAATCTTTTCGTGAAACACGATAACGGTAAAGCCGAGCAGAGGAAAACATTACGCCAGAGGCTCGTGAAACAGTGGCGAACGAGAACACTTGGTCCTCGCCCAAGGGAAGTCCCTCTGGAAAATGAACCCCAGCATTCTTGATAAACGAAGCCCGATACGCGCCATTCCAGGGAAACGGCCTGCACGGCTCATCAAACATGAGCGAATCCGAATACGAACGAAACACTCGATCCGGCAGGCGAAGCGTATAGGACATCCATTCATTTGGAAAAGGCACCGGGAATGGATCTGCGGAAAACTTCACAATATCAATCGTCTTATTGCGAAACAGTCGAACGATCGTCTCACAATGCAGCGGACTCACTCGATCATCAGCATCAACAAAACAGAGGTAATCGCCACACGCCGCATCAAGTCCAACGTTGCGCGCATGGCTGACCCCGTGATTCGGTGTGGTAATGACGCGAAACCGAGAATCAACCCGAGCATAGCGCTCGAGCAGCTCGCCCGATTCGTCCGTCGAGCCATCATTTACGCAAATGACTTCAAAGTCCTCAAAAGACTGTTCACGAATTGAATTGAGACACTGGGGTAGATAGTGGGCGACGTTATAGACCGGAACTACGATTGAGACAGCAGGCATCCAGACTCCTAGTGAACAAACTTGTCACGAAATACCCTCAAGACATACTTCATTCCGCCCGCCTTGAAGTAGTTGATCAATGTTCCAATCTTTCCAGTATCATCGCAAGCAAACTTAACACCAAAATAATGAGAATCGAATGCGATATCATGCGCATCTTGGTATTCCTCTTTATTGAAAGCATAACGAGCACCCTCCCCCTCATCTAGTGCTATGACAGAGTCCATCTTAAACTCATTACGGAACTCCTCCGAATAACGTGCAAGGAACTCAAGCTTTAGAGGATTTGCAAGCCTATGCAGATTCCACTGATAGTTATAGAACTTCATTTTTGCGCGAATCATATTGAGCTCAGGCTTCAAATCAGGACGATCCTCGGTAAGGAAACGCTCAATCTCAGCATGCTCGTCACAAACGCAGAATACCTTACCCGGATTGTTGACGGACGACTTCTCATTGTCCTGTCGATAGTGAACGAAAGCGCGGGACGAGCAGGCAAATCGCTCGGCTTGGGAAAACGCTTTAAAAGAAAAACTCGTATCCTGGAACGAAGCGCCCGGAGTGGGAAGGAAACGGATATTGTTCTCGTTCAAAAAATCTCGGCGATACAAAGCAGACCAAATGGACGCCTTTGCCCAAAAAATCTCAGGGGTATCAACAGCACGATGAACACCCATGAGCTCCATCTCGGGGCTCACGGCCGTAAAGAACCAATTATGACGATAAAGAAGCTCTTTTCCTGGATTGGACCAATAGAGCCAGAAATTGCACTTCAGTAAATCAAGCTCCTCGGATTCGCACCTGTCAACCATGTATTCAAGCGCATCAAGCTCCATGAAGTCATCGGACTCAAGAATCGCAATGTACTTACCCGAGGCCGCCTCGATTCCCTTATTCATAGAGTCACCGTAGCCAGAGTTGGGCTTATCGATCACCTTGAAGCGATCATCGGCAGCAACATACTCATTGATGATCGCGAGCGAACTATCCGTCGAACCATCGTTGATGCAAATAACCTCAATATTCTGGAGGGTTTGGTCACGAGCAGAATCTAAACAATCACGAAGATATTTTTCCACATTGCAGATGGGGACAAGAAGAGAGACCAGCGGAGTTTCTGCCATAGAGATAATCCATCCTCCAAAAGTGTTTACAACATGCAAAGACGTAGCGAAAAGTACTGTCGCGGCGGTTATTGTGCTGCATGCACAATAACCTTCACTATCCTACTCGACAACAAATTCGAGACAAGACACCGAGGATATGCCACTAAACCATCATAGTGGACACGATGACCAAGCCGGAGGAAAACCTGTACAGCCCCGCCAGGGACCCGGGGAAGTACGTTCCCGAGCGCAGCTTCGGTATCCTGAGGCTAATGGTGCCCACGCTGGTGGTGAGCTTGCGCTCGCGGTAGCCGTTTCGCCGGTTGCCGGCCTCGCAGGCGTCGTCGGCCTGTGCATCCATGATCTCGTTGACCAACGATTCGGCCATCGTCCTAATGAGCTCGGACATGTTCGATGGCGTCGTGGCCGTGCACGAGCTTATCCAAAAGCCCGGTGTCGCAGATGTCGCCCACCACGAGCTCCATGCGGTCGGAGAGCAGTCCCGCGATGTTCTCGGGGTTGCCGGCGTAGGTCAGCTTGTCCAGGACGGTCACGTGCACCTCGGAGTGGTTGTTCACGACGTAGTGCACGAAGTTGCCACCGATGAAGCCGCAGCCGCCCGTGACGATGATGTTGGTGGGTACGAAGTTCTCGGACAACGTCGTACTCCCCTATCGCCCGAGCTTATCACGAGACTTAGACTTCCCTTGTTTGCGAAATGAAATCAGACAAGACATAGCATCTGAGCCACACCATAGAACACGGACGGACATGTACTCGCCAGATCGCCATAACGATCGGGAGACAACAAAATCCAAAACCCCAAAAGGATTGTCAGTCCGATAAGTGGAACCGCAATCCTAAAAATCACACCATTACCTTCCACAAAACCGGGGGCCTGAAGCAGCACTCCAAACACAAGCAAAATCAATAACCATGAGAAGTCACTGAAGTACCGCATTGTAATACTCGCAATCTGGAAATCCGCAAAAAGGATTACCGATGCGACAATGAGCGAAAAGATGATGGCAGCCTTCTGGCTCTGCTTACTCTTGGAGAACACGGACGGAATACAAGCAAGGCCCACGAGCAAAAACGGAGCGATAGCCAGCAACCCTCCAAGATAAGGCTCATAAAACCAATAGCCCTGGTAATCAACAGCCATGTCTACGCCGAAAACATACGGGTATCGCGCGCAAATATTCAAAGGCTGAACCAAATACTGGAACAAAGCGGGAAGGGACCGCGATAGGTCAATTCCTCGCGAAGTCATATCGCTACCAGTCAGGTTATATGCGGCACCAAAATCAAAGACCGATCCAAACCTCATGCCGTTATACAGCATGACTGGAATTGCAACGAGAATAAATGGCGCAATTACCGACACTGTGTTGATGGTCCCCTTTTTTGAGAAAAACAGACGTTCCCGAAATATCGCATTCCAAAAAATCGGGAAGGCAAGCAAAGAGACCAGCACGTATTGGGGCCGGCAGCCCAATGACAGGGCAATCAGAAATGAACCAAGCATGAGGTAACTCTTCCTGAAGCCCCCGTGGTCTCCATCCAAACGCTCCGCAGACACCCAACACGACAAGCCCAGGAACACAACAATTAAGCCAGATAAAATAGGGACAGAATAGAGCTGAGGGAGAAAAACAAGGTACAGAAGTCCGCTCGCAACAAAAAATGACACTGAAGAAAGCGCGAACAGACCAAGGGAGACATCTCGTCGATAGCGCTTTGCCAAGCAATACAGCAACGCATTAAAAGCGAAAATGAAGATCACTCCCAAAGCGAGAACGGCTTGATCCGTTCTAAGATCACAACCAGTTAACAACTTGAAGGGAACAAACGCAACCAATGCCGGAAGCGCACCAAAATACGAGTAGTAATGCCCGTTATAAAAAGCGTAATCAAGGTAGTAATACTCACCAGCCTGAGATAATTCCCGAGCTCGGGCTGAAGTATCGTACGGATTTTCCATATCAGAGAGAACGGCGGACACGGGAAGGTCTAAAGAAACCTTGCCCGACAAAAACGCATCCGCAAGATGATTGTACTGATTGAAGTCAACTGCAACCGGCCCGCTAATTGTTGGACCGTTAGCCGGATTGTCAACAACCCCAGACAATCGGCTGACAACAACAGATCCCGCCACCTCAACGGTCATTAACGCGACAATGCATCCGATAACAACAGGACGAATTGGAAACAATCTAGTCCTGTAAAGACTAGACGAGGGTCGGAAAGCAAGGAGCGCACAAACCGATAATGCAGCAATCCCAAATCGGATGAGCTCGAAGCAAAACGGCCTCATGACATTAATAGACGCGCCTCGGAAATCAAAGCTGAACCCCGATTCTTCTTGAATAAGCACCCGCATCTTATGTGAAGCCCCAGAAAGATGCAGGCGAACGTATTTCGAGCTTTCCATACCGCCGCAGTAATTGTAAGAAGGAAGTTCAAAGAAAGATGAGTTCGCTTCGTCAGTAGCAAGAACCTTTATTGCCAAATAAGGGCCAGTCGACGTTCTCCATGACGAAGATGTCCAGCCTGGAACAGCAATATCAAGGTAAAGATTCTCGACATGGCATCCATCGGCATCGAATTCAATATAGGCGGTTTCGGGATCTACGACCTTAATCGTCCTGTCATCCTGAATCTCCAGTCCAGGACCAAGGTTCCAATCCACTTCTTTCGCGTTCCCATATAGCAGAGATTCCCAGAACGGAAAGTTGAATACGAGAATCTCCAAAGCCATTGCAACCATAAGTGAAATAGCAACACAGCGAAGAATCTTCTGCAAAGCACTGGAACCATCGTGGCCAACAGGCTCAATGTTATTTCTTGCGCACTCTATAGGAGTCATCAAGTTCTCCAAACTAAACTATGCGGACTTCGCACGTCTGGCCGGATAAAACAAACCAGACAGGAAGGGCGGTAAACAATAAACCACGCCAGCGAACAACCCCGTACACGCAACTTGCATCAATACCACAAGAACCCATGCATGCGGAATCTGAGACATGGTCTCCCAAATCAGATCCCACCGAATCACATCTAACTCAACGAGATGCATGCAGAAAAAGGCAAGGGAGTTCTTTCCCACGAACTTCAACATGCTGGACAAGATGGGAATTTTGGAAATGCATACATCAGACAGCTTTAGGAGGCAGATGGAACCACACACTCCACCAATAACATCCATTGCCCCTGCAGCATACGTGTTGGAAACCATGTACAGAACACCATGGTATCTAGCGCAATACAGCCAAATACAGAAGGAAAAGTCCCATAGAATTGGAGACATGCCACCCCGCCTCAAAAGAGACGATTCCTTGATCTTGAACCCAATATATAAGAACAGAACGGCGCACATTGCGGGCTGAACAGCCAAGGGCAACCAGATAGAGTCCGCAGAACCAATGCCAACGATAAAGAGGGCGAGGCATACCAAGGCTGGATAGTCAGTCTTCAACGCCGCATTTAGCAACAACCGCGACCAGAATAACGCAAGTAGAAACCAAATAGCCCCAATCGCCATTACCCCTTCCGGCATAGAGTCAAGAACAGCCCCGGATCCGTATAAAGCCGCCACGGTCCAGGAGCGGACAGTTTCGACAACTAACCCACCGTCAAATATGGTTCTAAATACCATTAAAACAATCAGGATGAGGCTTGTCCCCAGATATGGAACCAGCAACCCACTCACACTCTTCCGAAGCAGGGCTCTCTCGTCTTCCTGCTGTTTAAAAAAATAGCCGCTCACAATAAAGAACAGTGGCATGTGAAAGGAGTAGCACGCTTTTACAATGCCTTGGGGCACACCGGCAAAACTGCAGTGCCCAACGACAACTGCAATCAAAGAGACCGCCTTCGCGATATCAAAAGAGGTAAGTCGTTTCGACATATCATTCACCAACGTTCTCGCTCAAACCGGGATCAACCATTCTAAAAACTAATTTCGCTTCCGCATCGGCGACTTCATCATCATGACCGCTCTTCCCAGAATTCGCCATCCCGAGAATCCAAGGCAGCGCCAACAACAACGGCGTAGAGTATACCGGGGTTGCCATGTAACGAGGTAACGCAATTGGACCTGCGAGCAGAGACAAATACACAGCAATAACCGGCGCAAAAGAGAGGAGGACCTCCAGAGGAGATCGCTCAGTCGTCATTCTTGCTCTAGACATGCAGTAGCAGAGCACGATTATTGGAATATACAAGGCATACGCAACCTTATGAAATAGCAGTGGAACCAGCTCGGCGATCTTGAGGTAAAAGCTATCAAAAATGTCGGAAATCCGAGCAACTACCGGAATACGGAACGAGCCGGCGAACAAAGAATCCATATCGCTCGCGGAAGCCGGACCGCCAGAATAAGACTGGATAGCCCCCACTAGCCCCGGATCCCCGGTAGCGGCCGACGCAAGGTTATCTCGATAGAAAATGAAGCTCTCATCACCCTCGGTAACCCCATCTGGATAGAACAGGGGAAGCATTGTTGCCAGAGCACCGTCGAGAAATGTCTTCGGATGCTTGAGCGCCGTCCTGAAATACCAACTTAGAAATTCAATCTTTGCCTCAGTGGTCGACGTGTCTTTCCAGTACATCTTCGTTGCATCAGCACGCGCAGGCTGATACACAGCCCCAAGCACTTCGGGTGAAGCATAAACACCTTCAAGAACCCGCCAGTCATCCTGCGTCACTTCGTCCGAATATCTAGATAAGTAATACCCCACCTGCTGCGATGGAATCGACATCATCTCAGCAGAGCTGCCTTTCACAACGCCCCAAGCAGGCAGTGCGATGTTAGTCCAAACAAAAAACAAGCACACCACGGACCCCATGAGCAGAAGAAGCCGAGCCTTATTAGCCCGACAGATAAGAATCAGGGGCACCAGAGAAAGCGCGAGCAAATATATTCCGGTCTTTTTCGTAAGCACAATAAGACCCAAGAGCAAAAACCCACCAGCAACCACACGAAAGTTCTTAAGCACTTCCCCCTTTGTGCGAACGGTCTCAAAGTAGAACAGAAGGAAAAGAACCCACACCGCTGCAAATAACGTGTCCTTCGCCATTGTTTGTGCAAACATTGGAAAAATCGGGAGAAGAGAGACGAGTGCAACAATACCCCTCCGCAAAACACTGGGAACTTCCAGCCATCTAAAGTAACAAAAACAAACAGCAAACGAAATCGCAGTGAGCACAGCCTGCGACACAGAATACGCCAAGAGCGAGAAGGCATGACTGCCAAAAACATCCCCGATAGACCAGAAGAGGCCAAACAAGACAGTGTCGAACCAAGGATGGTGATCGCTTGTCAAAGCGAGGCCCCGGGTCTGGAGGAGCTGCCAAAACGTATCCGGATCTATGTTTCCAGGAAAACGAATGAGCATGACCGGGAGCCAGCATGCCAGCACAATTAAAGAGTAACGAAGCAGGTTTGTTCTAAGTACACAGGAAAACGGAGAGCGACCGCGAACCTCGTCCTCATCCAGAGATTTTCCTGGGTGAGCGTCGACCCAAGTAAAGACGCAATCGATCAAGACATATAGAACAAGGACGAGCAGGGACGTCACGAGAATGCAAAAGACAATAGAGCCGACACCCTGAATCAAGGACTCATTTAAATATACGGAATGATAGACCTGAAGCCCGACAACAAAGCAAACTGCAATCAGAAACGCTGCAACCAACGCAGCAACATCGATTTCGCGAATGCGCTCCTTAAAAAACATAAGCCTCCACATGCATATAGAACTTCTTGATGTCAGACACAGTCGCATCCGACGATCAGCCCTTCCATTCATTATGACGAAGTCTCCAGAATTATAATCCAGCTCGGATTCGCATCATCATGGAACAAGACCGAGAGGCGTGACGTAATTACGCAGATAGCATGCAAGGCGAAATAACGGTATATTCTTAAGCAGGTTTGTTCCACTCTGAAAGGTACCTACTTGACTATCTCTATCGACGCATCACGCGTTGCCGTCATCATCCCCTGTTATAACGAAGCCGTCACTATCGCTAAGGTAGTAGCCGACTTCCGCTCCGCATTGCCAGGCGCACCCATCTACGTCTACGACAACAACTCAAGCGATGAAACCGCAAAACTTGCGAAGGAATCGGGCGCAATCGTTCGCCACGAACCCAGGCAAGGCAAGGGCAACGTCGTGCGGCAGATGTTCCGCGATATTGACGCAGATTGCTACCTCATGGTCGACGGGGATGACACCTATCCGGCGGAAGCTGCCGCAGCGCTCGCCGCCCCAATCCTCTCTGGTGAAGCGGATATGACCGTGGGCGATCGACTCTCTAACGGTACCTACGCAGAGCAGAACAAACGCGCCTTTCATGGCTTTGGTAACGACCTCGTCCGCACTATGATTCGCTGGATCTATGGCTATTCCTTCGACGATGTCATGACCGGCTACCGGGCCATGTCTCGCCCCTTCGTAAAGACTTTCCCAGTCCTCTCCGAAGGCTTTCAGATTGAGACGGAACTCTCCATTCATGCGGTCGATCGACGCTGGAGAATTGCCGACGTCCCCATCGATTATCGCGACCGCCCAGAAGGTTCGGAGTCCAAGCTCGATACCGTTGGAGATGGTGTAAAAGTTGTGTGTGCCATCGCCAGCCTGTTTAAGAACTATCGTCCTCTCAAGTTTTTCAGCCTTATTGCATTGGTACTCGCTCTCGTTGGCCTGATTCTCGGCCTTCCAGTCGTTGGAGAATTCCTCGCAACCGGTCTTGTTCCACGGCTCCCCACTGCAGTGCTTGCAGTGGCCTTCATGTTCCTGTGCGGACTCTCACTTGCTACCGGCCTCATTCTTGACAACGTCGCCAAAACTGAGCGCAAAGAATGGGAGCTTCAGGTCTACCGAGTATTCCAAGAGGCCAGGAAAAACTAACCATTCAATTAATAAGAAGAAAAGGGCTGAAACCAGATGGTTTCAGCCCTTTTGCATTAGCGTTCAAATAACAGGCTAGTTGCCCAAATACTGATTTGCCTTCGCGACCAGCCAGTTGACATCCGTTCCAGCAGGGCAACTAGTCGATGAATACCACTTGTGAATTCCGACATTATCACCCATCGTTAGATGTCTCCAACCCTTAGATCTTGCAAGCGCGGCCATATGCTGCGCACTCGTATCAAGGGTAGCGTACGAAGGCGGATTAGCCGTAGTACCCACATGCTCAATAGACACCGAACGCTTATTCCACTCCCAGTTGCCTACTGCCCAGGCCGTATCGTTAAGGCCAACATACTGGTGAATCTGCCCTGGCGCCACGCCATAATGCGCAGAGGCTTCGCGTGTTCCCCAAAATGTATTATCAATCTGGGAAAGCGATGTGCACTCCGAGATGTGAATCGCAATCACGCTCCAATCTTCGCCATAACGAGTTGAAGAATAGTGAGCGCAGCCCTTCCACTGCACGCCGCCAAGAGCCGGCGGAATATAAGTCGCTTTCTCAAACGCGAACCTCTGATCGGCAGAGCCATTGTCCTGACGCAGCGCAAGCGTACCGTTGGAGAAGCCTAGTACAAGTCCGCTTGACGCCTGAATCTTATAGCCCTCTCCCCAGTTGTAAACCAAATTCCATTTTTGAGCGTTGCCTTCGTTACGGGTCCAAATTTGGACACCATTACCAGCCGACTGATTGCCGCCCTTGATATCGAGAGGCTTGCAGGATTTAGCGCTAGATATCTCATATGTTCCATCGGAATTCTTGCGAACATCCCAAATCTGAGCCGCCGTTCCGTTCGAACCATAAAATAAAACTGACGTTCCGGTAGCCGTTGATCAACCAGACACATCGAATACCTGCGACCGGTTCGCCATAAGCTGGATGGTATATGACCCCTCAGAAAGAACCCCGACGCTCTTTACGTTAAATCGAACACCGGGCAGCTCCAACGAATTAACCACGCCCAATGTCGAGGAAGAGCCAGAAACACAGAGATACTGACCTGTAGCTGCATTTTGCAACGCAACCTTGCCGCCAGACAGCGCACTGTGCCACCGCTGAGAATCGGCGCCGCTTGATGTCTGCTGGACAAGTTTCCCGTCATCAGCAAGGGAGAGCACCTTCGCAGAGCCGATGCACTCAATCTCAAACGTGTTGTCCAACCCTGCCACTTTGCTTACATACCATTTTTGCGCAAGCGTATCGTTCGATGTATATAGCTGGACCGGAGCGCCGTCCTCCACGGATCCGCCAGCAACATCCAAGACTTTCGAGGCCGTGGCCGACTCAAAGGAAAAAGCACCTTCACTCAAAAACGCTGTAACCTGATGAAGCGTAAACTTTTGAGCAGCGCTTCCATTGGGGAGATATGCGTCCAAATTCGCCTGAGCGTTATCAGAAGCTCCAGCAACATCCAATACCAAACCGGTCGACTTGCTTACAAAGGAGAATGTGCCATCCCCATTATCCACTGCGGCAAAAAGCCTATTCGCATTAACAGTATCGCAAGCCCACTGTTGAACATTATTACCTGGAATAAGGCCGCCACCAGCAACATCAAGCGCATTCTGGGATTTGGCATTAAGAATCAGGTAGTAGCCATCGTGATATTCAAAGTAGAACAGCTGAGCAAGCGTACCGTTACTGCTGTAAAGCTGAGCATTTGCCCCGTTGGAGTTTGAGCCTCCGGCAATATCAATGACCTTACCGGAGGAACTACAAGCAGGACTCAGCGTGAAGTACCCTTCCGGAAGAATGTCCTCGCATTTGGCAACACGCGGAGACGTGCTTAACAATGCGAAGCGCGAATTACCATCATTTGAACTTAGCTCAACATTCACACCATTAGACGCATTTCCTCCCCTAGATCCAAGATAGAATCCGGGTCTAAGGGCGCTCTCGATAAGATATGATCCGTCAGACCGCTTGGTAACAATCCATTTTTGGGCATATGTGCCATTGGAGACATACTGAGCAATATTTGTTCCCGCAGAGGCATTTCCTCCCGCAACATCAATCACCTTATTGGAACCAACATTCGTAAACGTAACGTAGCCCTTATCGTCATGGGAAACGACCCAACGCTGAGCATTGCTCATATTCGACGTGTACAATTGGATGTTGGCACTGTTATCTTTTGACCCACCAGAAACATCCAGTACAAAGGAATAGTTCCTGCTCGAGCTGACGATATACTCGCCATCCAGCAAATCAGACATATGAGCCGCAGCGTCAGCATCCTGTTGGGAGCGCAAACATTTAAAGTCGGATGGCGCAAATGCAACTGATAGCTCGCGCGCATCGCCCCTGGAAACCGTTACAAGCTTGCCAGAATCACTTACACCCAAAACACAACCCGTTGCAGCGTTAACGATACGATACAGGCCGTTGCCCGCATCTTCGACAGCCCAATCATAAATCTGTGACGAGGGCGACAGGCTCCCTTGCTTAACCGCAGCCCCAGGAACAATATCCCCGTCCTGAGCATATAGGTAGCGGTAGGATTTCGCAGACTTTATCGTATAAAGACCTGATTCATCATCAAGTTCAAAGCCAAACGACTGCGCAATAGTACCATTGGCGCTATAAAGCTGAATGGCAGCCCCGCTATCCATGTTGCCGCCAGGCACATCAAATACGCGACCGTCGGAAGCCGTTACAACAGCAGACTGAGAATCGATTGATTGAACTATAGAAACTTCTCCGGCGGTATACAGCTTGAATCGCTGCGCGGCAGTGCCGTTGTCGTCATAAACCTGGACATTCGCACTATTTGCAGCGGTGCCACCGGCGAGGTCTAAGACAAAGCCTGTCCTAACCGCAGAGCAGATTTTGACAGAGTCATCACCGCAATCGACAAGAATCCACTTCTGAGCCCAAGAACCATTGGACGCGTACTGCTGAACATTGGCACCTGCTTGTTTGCTGCCGGCAGAAACATCTAAGACTTTTCCCGACTTCACATTCGTAATGGTCACATAACCATTCTTGTCATAGGAAAACGTCCAACGCTGAGCCTTAGTTGCGTTAGATGCATATAGCTGAAGATTGGCACCGGAATTTATAGATCCGCCAGCAATATCGAATACCTGACGCTCAGAGACAGAGCCGATGGCATATTCAACGCCCTCTTTTACAAGACCCTTGCCCGAAGCAGCGAGATCATTGAGCTCCTGGCGAACAGTGCGCGGGGGCGCAAGCGTCCATTTCTGTGCATCAGATCCGTTGTACGTATAAATCTGAAGCGCGGACCCACTCACGCCATTGCCACCTGGAACGTCAACGGCTTTACCGGATTTTGAATTAATGAAAGAGTACTCACCATTGCCGTGATCAATAACAGACCAATGCTGTGCGCACGTGCCGTTGGATGCGTACTGAGAAATCGCTCCCCCATTGGAGACGGAGCCGCCCTGTGCCTCGAAGGGCTTACCGGAGTTAACGTTTACGATTTCGTACAGGCCATTACCGACCTGCTTAAAAGAAAACATCTGAGCCTGGCTATTGTTTGCGTTATAAATCTGGAGACGCGCCAGGTTGTCAGAAGAGCCACCGCAAATATCCATGACAAGCTGCAGGTTAAGCGCGCTCTTTATAGCGAAGGCCGTGTCGGTTTTAACGGTTGAAGCAACCGCAAAGGTAAAGCGCTGCGCATTCGATTTATTTGGGGCCCAGATGCGAACCGAAGTTCCATCCGCGGTACTCCCACCATTAAGATCGAGCACCCAGTTACCCAAAGCAGACTGAATGTAGAATCCATTATCGGCAGCACGGATATGCCAAAGCTGGTGCCCGTCCTGAGCATAAGCGGCCTGAGTGACCGAAGATCCGCTTTGCGCATTATCTCCCGCAACCGAAAGATATAACCCAGTTGACTCACTCTTAATTCGATATGCCCCAGAGCCGTCCGACTCAAGATAAAAACGCTGATTAGCCGTTCCCTGAGCCCCATACAAAGAAAGACTGGTGTCGGCTGCAACGGTAACACTCGAGGAATCTTTTGCAATGGAATCGATGAAGTAAGTTCCATCAGCAAGAGAAAAATCAGGCATATTAAGAACGTTAACAAAATCAGCTGAGGAAAACGCACTCATGTCAACCGTATTAGCGGTAATGCCATTAAGATGTTCCGAAGATGTGTACTGCCATCCATACTGGCCAGTACAGCTAAATGAAGTCTTGAGTTTGGGGCTATATTCCGCAATCCAGGACACACGAGGACGCACACTTGCGGCCTTTAGGTAGGTATCCGTATACCAGCGACCGGAATAAATGGACACGTTGTTAATGCCAAAACCAGACAGCGTATTAAAATACGCATTCACGATGCCCTCATATGCTGAAGCGCTATTGGGCGATATTGCATTTCCGTTGCTGTCGTAGAACGTCTCAAGGTCATAGAAAATCGGGAGTGACAGATCATACAGACCGTATTTGCTCACGATTTGCTGGGTAAAGTATGCTTCGCTTGTAGCATCATTCGAATTCTGGGCAGTACTAAAGATATACAAGCCAAATGGAATGCCCAAACGGCGCACTTCGCTCAAGTTGCGCTCAAACTGTTTATCGAAATGACTCGTTGAATGCGCGAAACGCAAGATAACGGCATCGACGCCAGAGTTTTTAACCTTGCTCCAGTCAATCGTCCCCTGCCATTCCGAGACGTCAATAACCTTAAGGGCAGGAGATGCAAAGACCTCGTCATATCCGTTATAGAACGTCTTAGAGGCGTTAGTGCCGCCCCAATAGGGAGAGCCATTAGCCGAACGAGTATCAAGCGCAGCGACGAGCGGCTCCCCTTCCATTGAGCTGCCGGTAGTGTAGGTGCCCAAATCCTCGTCGGGGTGCGCCTCGCCATAGGCAAGACGTTCCTCCAGAGAGGCATCAACAGGAAGCGTAGCATCATCGGCAAAAACACGAGTTGCCCCCAGGCTGCAGAGCAGACCAAGGGCAACCAGTAGCGACGATGCAAGACAAGTTTTCTTGCGCATATCCATCAACCTAAATCCAGACTAGCAAAGGGCAATATTGCGGTACCAGCCCCAAAGCGGCGTATACGTTGTTCCATAATAGTTGACCCAGTCGTCGAGTCCACGGACATTAATTCGCCCGATGTTCTCAATTACCTTGCCATCTCCAATGTATATTGCGATATGTCCCCAAATGGAACCTGCCCACGTATTGGAGTGGGACGGGACAGCAATAATCATACCAACTTTTAAATTAGCTCGATTGCTATCGCGGCAATAAGCCCAGAACATATCGCAGGCATCGCCGTCTGCATAACCGTAACCCGCTGCATTGAACACCCGCGATATCCGCTCAGAGCAAAGGTTATATCCCGGAGAAGGAACGGAATAGGCAATATCCACGAGTCGCTTTTGTGCAGCATTGGCGTCAGCATAAGGCTGCTCAGAAACAACCGTCGAATCAAAACGCCAGAGCGAGCAACTCGAATCATCGAGGACTAGACCCGAGCTGGTGTCCGCCAAGGCATAAGCACCGTCGTTAAGTGCCGAATATATTGCGATTCCGCCTTCATCAGCAAGACGAAACACCCACATTTGAGCACCAGAGCCGTTCCAGTCCCACTGTTGAACGAAGCTGCCATTAGATGCGTTGCCACCGGGCACATCGAGCGCCTTACCAGAAACAAACGCCGTCAGGCTGTAGACCCCATTACCCAAAGCACGGACACGCCACTTTTGCGCATTCGTTCCATTGGCAGAATACAGCTGCACACGAGTCCCGGCATTGCAAGATCCGCCGGCGACATCAAGAACACGACCATCGTTCGATTGATTCACCACAACGTAATAGCCGTCATCAACAAGCGAAGTCGAAACAAAATGCCATGCTTGAGCGGCGGTAAGATTATTGAAGTACAGCTGAAGAGCAGTGCCAGCAGCGGCGTTACCGCCCGTCAGGTCAATCACGGTACCCGAAACCGCATTCACAAGAATAAGCCCGCCCTTTGGAGATACGCGCGGAACCCAGTGAGAACCCTCAGTTGACTCTTTAACGCTAGTCAGTTTTCCATCGCTTTGGGAAATGTACTTGCCCGAATTCGCACACTTAAGAAGCACCGAGCCATCGTCACAAACGCTAATCGACCATTTCTGCGCCAACGTACCATTGCGATTCCACACCTGCAATTTAGCGTCATCGGCCTTGGACCCACCAGCCACATCAACAAGGCGGTTTCCGTCCACACGCGAATAAATCTCGTACAGTCCGTCGTGCAAAAAAACCGATGGAACGGAGAGTGTCCATTTTTGCGCCATCGTACCATTCGCGGCATACAGTTGCAGCTTGCTCCCGTTTGAAGAATTGGCACCCGGGACGTCGAGTGCTAAACCGCTGTTAGCAGAAATGAGAGACACACTACCATCGGCATTAGCAACGACACGCCACCATTGAGCAGTCGTACCGTTTTCGACATACTGCTGCACCGCGGTTCCATTCGAAACGCCACCGCCGCGACAGCCAAGAACCTTGCCCGAAACCGCAGAGCGCACAGTATAATAGCCTGTCGATTTGTTGTATGCGAACGTCCAATACTGTGCAAGCGTGTCATTTGAACCGTATAGCTGAACTTGCGCCGTATCATTCAGAGATCCACCGGGCACATCAACAACTTGACTGCCGTCAATCATAGAGCCAAGACGATATAGTCCGTCATCGATAGTCTGCGCTATTTTAATGAGACTCCAGACCTGAGCGTTAGTAGCGTTCCAGCCAAAAATCTGAGCGTTCGCCCCATTAGAAACACTGCCGCCAGAAATATCGAGCACATAGTCGCCGAGGCAGGACTTTATAAAATAGCCGCCGTCCTGACGGGATACAAAATCCCAAAGCTGCGCATTTGTATGATTTAGCTCATATTGCTGAACATTTGTACCATTTGCACACTTTGCGCCGGACACATCGAGCACCCTGCCACTCGCGACATTAACGAGCAAATAATGCCCATTATTTTTTTTCAATTCTCCAACGCTGCGCTGGCGTGCCATTTTGACCATACTGCTGAACATTGGCCCCGCTATCGCATGAACCGCCCGAAACATCAAGCACCCTATTTGAGCCGACGTTAGAAATCTCATAGACGCCCTCATCGATGTCTGCCGCCGGCAGATCGGAAATCCGAGGTTCCGAAGGCAAAGGAGAAGGCTCCGAGGAAGTCTCGGGAACAGAAGAAGGGCTGCCATCCTCGCCATCAGCTGAAGAAGGCGTCTGCACATCATCCAATATGGCGCCATCGGAATCTCCCGTGGACTCCATGGGGTCTTTTGCGAAAGCCCCATTAGTCTCGATCGAATCATTGGCCTCAATCGAAACGCCTTCATTTGCAACAAAGGCAAGCGAAGAAGCCTCGCCAATCGGAGCCAATTGCTCAACTGAATAGGCTCGAACGGGGAAACAGACGATATGAGCAGGACATAAAAACATTGAGAGCCCCTGCTGCATGAAAGACCG
>OCPZ01000858.1_pt1 | contig 17697 bp, 11 predicted proteins | sample 1538881 | NCBI WGS metagenome assembly OCPZ01 (sample SAMN04571733, study PRJEB22368) | human gut metagenome | biome: human gut; material: stool | host: Homo sapiens | place: Luxembourg | collected 2013-01-11 | reverse complement strand
GCACACCGGAACAATTTGTAAACTATCAACCTAAACCGTAACAAACAATGAAACCAACTAGTAGAACCCTCTCTTGGGCATTTGTCATTATTATGCTGGCAGTCGGTATTTTTACTGCTGCAGGAGTAATATTGATGCACAAACAACCGCTCGTCCTGCAAGGGCAGACAGAAGCGACAGAAATCCGTATTAGCGGGAAACTTCCCGGACGTATTGATACCTTTTTAGTGCAGGAAGGTGACTGGGTGCGTCAGGGAGATACTCTCGTAGTGATCAATAGCCCCGAAATACATGCCAAGTATCAGCAAGTGAATGCATTGGAACAGGTAGCCGTACAGCAGAATAAGAAAATAGATGCTGGTACCCGCCGCCAGATTGTAGCTACCGCACTGCAATTATGGAACAAAACTAAAAGCGACCTGGCACTTGCCCAAACCACTTATAACCGTATCCTTACCTTATATAAAGATAGTGTGGTCACTTCCCAACGGAAAGATGAAGTGGAAGCTATGTATAAAGCAGCCGTTGCAGCCGAACGTGCAGCTTATGAGCAATATCAGATGGCAGTTGACGGTGCACAAAAAGAAGATAAAGAATCAGCAGCCAGTATGGTGAATGCTGCGAGAAGTACGGTTGATGAAGTCTCGGCACTATTGGTCGATGCCCGGTTGACAGCACCGGAAAACGGTCAGATAGCTACCATCTTCCCCAAACGCGGAGAATTAGTTGCACCGGGAACACCGATTATGAATCTGGTTATTATGGATGATATTCATGTAGTACTCAATGTACGTGAAGACTTGATGCCACAGTTTAAGATGGACGGGACCTTTGTTGCAGATGTACCTGCAATCGGTAAAAAAGGTCTTGAGTTTAAAATCTATTATATCAGCCCATTAGGAAGCTTTGCTACCTGGAAATCAACAAAACAGACCGGAAGTTATGACTTACGCACCTTCGAGATTCACGCCCGTCCTACGCAAAAAGTAGATGATTTGCGTCCCGGTATGTCTGTATTACTGACGCTAAATGAATGATAGAATGAGTTCATCACAAACATATTCTCCTTTTCATGCCGTGCTGCTCAGAGAGTGGCGGCGGATGACTTCACGACGGCTTTATTTCGGCGTGTGTATCATTTTGCCGTTATTTACCCTTTTTTTCATGGCAACCATCTTTGGTAACGGACAGATGGAAAATATTCCTGTCGGCATTGTCGATCAGGATAACACTGCTTCTTCGCGGGCAATCGTCCGAAACATATCTGCTGTGCCTACATTTAAAGTGACAAAGCACTTTGTAAATGAAGAAGCTGCCCGGAAGGCCGTGCAGAGAAAGGAAATTTATGGTTATCTCTCTATCCCTCCCAGATTCGAGCAGGATGCCATATCGGGAAAGAATGCGACTCTCTCCTATTATTATCATTATGCGTTGCTTTCGGTCGGTGGCGAATTGATGGCTGCTTTCGAAACCTCGCTGGCTCCTGTGTCGCTATCTCCCATTGTGATGAAAGCCGTTGCTCTTGGAGTGGACCAGAACCAGATTACTACATTCCTGTTGCTGGTACAAGCTAGCAACCACCCTATATATAATCCGAGTCTGGATTATTCGGTTTACCTAAGCCAGCCATTTTTTTTCGTTTTGTTCCAAATCTTGATTTTGCTGACTACTGTATATGCAGTGGGCATTGAAATTAAATTTCGTACAGCCGACGAATGGTTATCTGTCGCCAAAGGAAATATGGTGACAGCTGTTTTAGGGAAACTACTTCCTTATACGATTATTTATATCCTGATAGGGTGGCTGGCAAATTATGTCATGTTCGGTATTCTGCATATTCCGTTTCAAGGGATTGATGAGTATGCTGACAGCACTCTTTGTCGTGGCAACGCAGGCACTGGGATTATTCCTGTTTTCGCTATTTCCGGCTATCTCTCTGATCATAAGTATTGTTTCCATGGTCGGTTCGCTGGGAGCTACTTTATCCGGTGTTACTTTTCCGGTTCCTAATATGTATCCTTTGGTACGAGATGCTTCTTATCTTTTTCCTGTCCGGCATTTTACGGAAATAATACAAAACATACTCTACGGAGGTAGTGGTTTCATTCATCTTTGGCCATCGGCTGTGATACTATGTATCTTTCCGTTGCTGGCTTTTGCGCTACTTCCCCATTTGAAACGAGCCATAGAAAGTCATAAATATGAAAAAATTAAGTAAGTTACAACAGTTATCCTTCATCATCCGGCGTGAATATCTGGCTATCAGTACCAGCTATGCTGTTTTATTGGTACTGATGGGGGGAATCTTCGTGTACGGATTACTATATAATTATATGTATGCTCCCAATATCGTGACAGATGTTCCGGTTGCTGTAGTCGATAATTCCCATAGTGAGTTGAGCCGTAATTTTATCCGCTGGCTGGATGCTACCCCGCAAACGGAGATTTATGCTCAGGCTATGGATTATCATGAAGCGAAAGAATGGATGAGAAAAGGGAAAGTACAAGGTATTTTGTATCTTCCGCATGATTTTGAGGAACGGGTTTTTCGTGGAGATGAAGCTGTTTTTTCTTTGTATGCCACGACCGATGCTTTCCTGTATTTTGAAGCCTTGCAGGGGGCTTCTTCGCGCGTAATGCTAGCTGTCAATGATAAATATCGTTCGGACGGAGCGGTTTTTCTACCTCCTCAGGGATTATTGGCGGTAGCTATGGCACAACCGGTGAATGTGGAAGGAACTGCACTCTATAATTATACGGAAGGATATGGGTCTTATCTGATTCCGGCTGTTATGGTAATTATCATTTTTCAGACATTGTTGATGGTTATTGGTATGGTGACCGGAGAAGAGTATATGACCAGAGGGATTCTTGCCTATACTCCTTTCGGAAAAAGTTGGGCAGTTGCGATACGTATTGTGGCAGGGAAAACGTTTGTGTATTGTAGTCTGTATGCTGTTTTTTCCTTTTTCCTGTTAGGGTTGCTTCCTCATTTCTTTAGCATTCCCAATATTGGAAACGGATTGTATATTGTATTGATGATGATCCCTTACTTGCTGGCGACTTCTTTTCTGGGGCTGGCAGCCTCCCGATATTTCACTGATTCGGAAGCACCATTGCTTATGATTGCCTTTTTCTCGGTAGGACTGATTTTTCTTTCCGGTGTTTCCTATCCGATGGAGCTGATGCCTTGGTACTGGAAAGCTGCCCATTATATTTTTCCGGCAGCACCTGCCACACTTGCCTTTGTGCAACTGAACTCAATGGGGGCAAATATGGCGGATATCCGACCTGAATACATTACTTTATGGATTCAGGTGATTGTTTATTTCCTGCTAAGCATCTGGGTTTATAAAAGGAAACTCGGTTGACAGCTATACTTTTAGTTGCAGATTCTAAACAATTATTTCTCAAAACTATAATATTTCAGCCAACAAATAATTAACTATGGAAATAAAGTGAATTTTGTTGAACATTTTACTTGATTATCTCGTCCTTTTTTATTTATTTTGTTAACTATTATTTGGAGGTGGTCTATAGCACTACTTTAAATACAAATATCTATATGAGGAATATTATATTATTTTTATTTTTACTGCCGTTGATGGCGTATGGACAGACATACAAATATATTGGAGTAGAGGATGGTTTGAGTAATCGGAGAATATACAATATCCAGAAAGATCGTCAGGGATATATGTGGTTTCTCACTAGCGAAGGTATGGACCGATATAATGGTCATGATATAAGGCACTATAAATTAATTGAGGCAAACAGAGAATTAAATTCGGAGGTAAATCTCGGATGGTTGTATGCAGATAAAAAAGGTGGAATATGGGTAGTTGGGAAAAAAGGACGTATCTTCCGGTATGAAGAGAAATATGATCATTTCAAAATGGTTTATAAATTGCCGGAAGCCACAGACGTTATCAATTATGGCTATATGGATCATAACAGTACTATCTGGTTATGTAGTAAAGATTCTATTTTGTTGTATAATACGGAAACTACCCAAACGACACAGTTTCCCAATGTATTGGATGATGACATCACAGTAGTGGAACAAACAGATGATACTCATTTCTTTATAGCAACAGAAATGGGAGTCCGATACACCCAGCTTGATAAAGGAACTCTGCATATTATTCCTTTAGAAACACTTGATAATGTCTATACACAAATCAACGGGCTCTATTTCCACCGACAACTTCAAAGACTTTTTATTGGTACTTTTAGTGACGGTACCTTTGCTTATGATATGTCTACTCAAAAGATTATAAAATCAGATACAGCTTTGGGTGATGTGAGTATCACTCATATCCGACCGTTGAATCCAAAGGAATTATTGGTTGCGACAGAAGGAATGGGGGTACATAAAATTGATGTAAATACTTGTAAAACGTCTCCATATATTGTAGCCAACTACGAAAGCTATAATGAAATGAACGGAAATAACATCACGGATATTTATATTGATGAAGAAAAACGAATCTGGCTTGCTAATTATCCGGCAGGGGTTACGGTAGTCGATCCTCGTTATAAGAATTATCATTGGATAAAACATTCTATCGGTAATAAGCAGTCTATCGTCAACGATCAGGTGCATGCAGTCATTGAGGACAGTGAAGGTGATTTATGGTTTGGTACCAGTAATGGAATAAGTTTCTATAATTCCCGAACCGGTCAGTGGCATTCTTTTTTAAGTTCTTTCGACAAGCAGTTGAAAGATAAGAACCATATTTTCATTACTTTATGCGAAGTTTCTCCGGGCATTATCTGGGCAGGAGGCTTTACGTCCGGGATCTATAAGATTAACAAGAAGGCACTGTCTGTAGAGTACTTCTCTCCTTTTCTGTTAAGTTCTGCCAACATACGTCCGGACAAATACATCCGGGATATGATCAAAGATTCAAAAGGATATATATGGTCGGGAGGATATTATAATCTTAAATGTATCGATCCGATAAAGAATTCTGTTCGTCTGTATCCCGGAGTGAGCACTGTTACCGCTATTGAGGAAAAAGATACTCATTTTATTTGGGTAGGTACAGCTACGGGGCTTTTTCTGCTCGACCGGAATTCCGGTGAGTATGAGTATATATTAATGCCTGTGGAATCGACTTATATCAACACGCTTTATCAGGCGAATGACGGATTACTGTATATTGGAACAAACGGTTCGGGAGTACTTATATATAACCCGAAGAACAGAACTTTCGAACATTATTTTGCAGAAAATTCGGCACTTGTTTCAAATAGCATCTATACCATTCTGCCGGAAATGGACGGACAGATAATGATGAGTACGGAAAACGGAATCACCAGTTTTTCTGTGGAGAAGAGATCATTCCATAACTGGAGTCGGGAGCAGGGAATGATGTCTGCCTGTTTCAATGCAACTTCCGGTGTGTTGCGAAAAAACAAGAGTTTTGTTTTTGGAAGTGTTGATGGTGCTGTGGAATTTCCCGCAGGTATAAAGTTACCGGATTATGAGTATTCAAAAATGATATTCAGCGATTTTCATATTTCTTATCAGCCTATTTATCCCGGAGATAAAGATTCCCCTTTGGAAAAGGATATTGATAAGACAGACGTACTGACTTTAAAATATGGTCAGAATACTTTCTCATTTCGTGTTTCTTCCATCAATTATGATTTTCCTTCTCATTCCATATATTATTGGAGACTGGAGGGTTCTTCCTATAATGAATGGGTGCAGTTGAATGACAATAGTCTGATCCGTTTCACTAATTTGAGTCCCGGTAAATATAAACTTTATGTGCGCGCCATATCTAAAGAAGAACCTAGTATTGTTTTCGAAGAACGCCAGCTTGAAGTAATAGTGGCGCATCCTTTGTGGTTGAGCGGATGGGCTATATTTGCTTATATACTTTTGATTGTGTTTATATTCAGTATTGCCTTCCGGGTAATGATTCTGAAAAAGCAGAAAAAGATATCAGATGAAAAGACGCATTTCTTTATAAATACTGCCCATGATATCCGTACTCCGCTTACTTTAATAAAGGCTCCTCTGGAAGAATTTGTTGAAGAAGAGACATTGACAGAGATCGGTTCACAGCGTATAAATACAGCCTTGAGAAATGTAAACGCTCTTTTACGGTTGAGTACTAATTTAATCAACTTCGAACGGGCGGATGTCTATTCTTCCGAGCTACATATCTCTGAATATGAGCTTAATACGTATATGAATGAAATCTATAAAAGTTTTCGTTCGTATGCCAATATCAAGCATATTGATTTTACTTACAAGAGTGACTTTAATTATCTGAATGTATGGTTTGATAAAGATAAGATGGACTCCATCTTAAAGAATCTGATATCCAATGCGTTGAAATATACTCCTGAGAATGGAACGGTCAGTGTATATGTTTCTGAGACTAAAGATTCTTGGAAGCTGGAGGTCAGAGATACCGGCATCGGTATTCCGTCGAATGAACAGAGCAAATTATTCAAGATGCACTTCCGGGGTACGAATGCTATTAATGCAAAGATAACCGGTAGTGGAATCGGATTAAAGTTGGTGGGGAAATTAGTTCACCTCCATAGTGGCAAGATAAATATTGAGAGTGTCGAACAGCAGGGTACTACTATTACTGTTGTCTTCCCGAAGGGGAATAAACATTTCCATCATTCGAATCTGATAGAACCGGAGAAACCCCGCAGACAGGAAGCTGAATTGGATGCTCCGGTGATTTCCGAAACGCCTGTCATGGCAAACGACGAAGATCTGCAGCGTATTCTTATTGTCGAGGATAATGATGAATTACGTGCTTATCTGGTCAATTCACTATCGCCTATGTACAACGTACAGGCTTGCAGCAATGGTAAGGAAGCGTTGGTCATTGTAAAAGAATACCAGCCGGAGTTGATTCTTTCTGATATTATGATGCCGGAAATGCGGGGGGATGAATTGTGTACCACTATCAAGAATGATATTGAAACATCACATATTCCTGTTTTGTTACTCACAGCTTTGGGAGAAGAACAGAATGTTCTCGATGGTCTTCATATTGGTGCCGATGAATATATTGTAAAACCATTCAGTGTGAGAATCTTAAAAGCCAGTATTGCTAATTTATTGGCGAACCGGGCATTATTGCGTAGCAAATATGCTAATCTTGAAATTGATATAGAAGAAAAAACACCGTTGGCAAAATGTACAAATAGTCTCGACTGGCAATTTTTGTCGGATGTGAAGAAAAGCATCGAAGACAATATTGATAACCCCGCCTTTTCCGTTGATGTGCTTAAGGATTTGCACAATATGAGTCGTACCCGTTTCTATAACAAACTGAAAGCGCTAACAGGACTTCCTCCTCAGGAGTTTATTAAGAATATCCGTTTGAAGCGTGCTACGCAGTTATTGAAAGAAGGCGTGCATAATATTACTGAAATCTCAGAAATGTGCGGTTTCTCAGAAAGTAAATATTTCCGGCAAGTATTCAAGAAAGAATATAAGATGAGTCCGAGCCAATATGCCAAGGTAAATGGTGTTTCTTCCAGTATCATTGAAGATGATGCATCTCAGGAAGATTCGGAATGTTAGCTGCATATCAAGCATTTAATGAACAGATAACCTCCGAATACTTGCAGGCACATTCCGGGAATTCCAATACGGAAATCCTGAATGGCACTGTAGAAGCTTCCTATATAGATCCATTCTCCCACTGTTCCTGTTATCTGATAAAAATTAAAAGTTCAAATTAATACCACCCATAAATGTTGTTTTGGGCATAGGATAACCTGCATTTATCTCGTAACGTTGCACCAACAGATTTTCACCTTTCACGAAGATGTCGGCAAAACGACAGATTCGGTAACTTCCCCGCAGATTCCACAGAACAAAACTATCCTGTTGCTCAACACCTTTATTATTAATGATGACAGATGTATAAAGTCCCTTTATATATTGTATACTGGTTGATACGGTCCAATGTCCTTTGACATAATCTGCACCTGCATATAATTTATGTTCCGGAGCGGCAAGAACCGGATTTTCCATATGCAGCCAACTGTAGTTGGCATTCACGTTCCAGTGGGAGCTTAACCGATATCCGATGTTTGCTTCAACACCCCAATTCTCTATTTCTCCGGAATTGACATTTAGTGGAGGTGTCAGGCCATTGCTCATAATTACGTTATCACCATTGATATAGTACAGGTTCATTCCATAGAATAACGCTCCTTCCAATAATCGTTGAGAATAGGAAAGTTCATAGTTCACCAGTTTTTCCGGTTTCAGTTCCGGGTTTGCAGGAGCAAACATATACATTTCCCGGATAGTCGGATTGCGATATCCTTTGCTTACCATTGCTTTCAGTTCCGCATTCTCCGGAAGATGAAAGGCCAGCCCTCCTTGGGGTATCCATTCCGTACCTACATGTGAATGATGGTCTACACGAATGCCCGCATCCAGCGACAGCCAGCTATTTATATCCTGACGGAAGTCAACGTATCCCGCAAACTCGTCCATTTGCTTGTCTACGCCCGGTTTCCGTTCTCCGGTAGCAACTACCTTGTTCCATGATTCGCCACCGAAGTGCTGATAGTCAAAGCCTGCTGTCAGGCGATTGCCTGTGAAGAAAGTTGCACTCTGATACCAAGAGATGCCGAACATTTTATCTTTAGAATTGAAGTGCGATGCCTGTGGTTGTTCTCCTGTCTTATATCCATCGTTTATCTTATGTCGTCCCCAATTATAGAAAAAGCTTAAGGCACCTGCCGTTTTTTCGTAATTGTTCTCCAACGCAAATGAAGTCATACCACGAGTGATACGTGAGTCATTGTCGATAAGCGGAACTTGTACCGTCCCCGGATTGGAAGCATTGAAATGAGTTACATTCACATCCCCCCCCACAGTTTCCAGGAGTTGCTGAAGTCATAGCCTAACTTGGCATATCCTCCATATTGTTCGAACTCCATATCGGGACGATGACCGTCGGTACGGTTGTAAGAGCCGGTAACGATGCTGCTGAAGCGTTCTTTTTTTACTCGGTTGGAAAACTCTGTTTGTAACGTATTGTATGATTCATACCCAACTTGCATATTTGTGTTCACTCCCTCTTGCTGTTGTTTGCGAGTGACGATATTAATGACTCCGCCCATCGCATTCGAACCATAAAGTACCGAGGCAGGTCCTCGTAATATTTCCACCTTCTCTGTCATCATAGATTGATAGGCGTCCGCTATCGGATGTCCCATCAATCCCATATATTGAGGATGCCCGTCAATCAGGACCAATAAACCTGCCGTCGGGCTACCGCCGATACCACGCAGGCTCATACCACCTGCCGCACCTGTAGATACACCATATCCCATGATACCGCGGCTGGTAGTAAAGAATCCGGGGACTTGCTCTGTCAATAATGGCAAAAGTGAAGGTTCATATCTTTTCTCTATTTGTTGTCTGCCAACTACTGAAATGGTCATCGGAAGGTGACGTATATCTGTCTCATTACGTGTTCCGGTGACTACGACTTCATCAATGATATAGTTTCTTCTGAGTTGTGTAGTGTCTTTTCCGCTCTGAGCCATTCCGGAAGTAGATAGCAGGCTACTAAACAAAAACAGACATGTTGCAATTCTTTTCATATTCTATTCCGTATTTTTATTTCTTCTGTTATTTCCTGCCACTTCTTATTCTTTTGAGAAAGTTATGAATCAAAGGTAATATAGCTTCTGCAGATTTTTCTTCACTGCACATTGTTTCTACCGGACACCAGCCTGTATGGTCCCGATTCCAGATAAAAGGTACTTCCTGTATGAAACTGACCTTTATATCTGAATCCTGAAACAGTTCCAAAGCCTTTGAACTGATTATATCTGTATGGAGTTCCTTTATGCCACCCAAAATCATCAGGGCGGCAGCTCCCTTTCCTACCACTTTATCAGCAATCAACGCTCCTTTCAGGAAATCCGGTTCCTGTGTCAGCAAATCATACAAATCAGCCACTCCACGTTGAGTAAAAGTGCGTATGATATCTCCGTTGGCAATCGCGCAGGAATATCCTCCCGAGTGTAATAAGTCTATTAATTCTTCTATCATAAAGTTCCTTGTTTCAGTTGTTCTACAAATTGATCTATCCGATGCAGTTCTTTGGGTATATCGATATTTTGCGGACAATGCGGTACACATTGATTGCATCCGATACAATGACTTGCCTGCCGGAGTTTAGGTACACTACGGTCATATCCGATGAGGAAGGCACGACGGGCTTTGACATAATTCTCATCCTGCCTGTTTTTAGGCACATTACCTTCGTTGACACAACGGTTATAATGTAACAGTGTTGCCGGGATATCCAGTCCATACGGGCATGGCATGCAATATTTGCAGTCATTACAGGGAATAGTGGGGTATTTCAGCATTAACTGCGCCGTATCTTCCAGAAAATCCATTTCTTCATCAGTAAGCGGTTCCAACGGAGAATAGGTACGGAGATTATCTTGCAGATGTTCCATATAAGTCATACCGCTTAATACAGTCAGTATATCGGGGAACGACCCGGCAAAACGAAAGGCCCATGAAGCTACGCTACTTTCAGGTCTCCGTTGTTTGAGTCGTGCTACCAGGTTGTCATTCAACTTAGATAAGCGGCCTCCCAAAAGCGGCTCCATGATAATAGACGGGATACCTCTTTTGTGTAACTCTCCGTACAGATATTCGGCATCGGTATTTCGGGCATTTGTTTCTTTCGCATGCTTCCAGTCTACATAATTAAGCTGTATCTGCACAAAGTCCCATTTTATTTCATCATGCCGGGAAAGCAGATAATCATATACTTCAATATCACCATGATAGGAGAAGCCAAGATTCCGGATACGACCAGCCTCTCGCTCTTTGATCAGAAAGTCAAGCATTCCGTTGTCCAGATACCGCCCTTTGAGAGCATCCATTCCACCCATGCCGATGCCGTGAAGCAGCATATAGTCAATGTAGTCAACCTGAAGGTCTGCAAATGATTTATGATACATTTTAAGTGAAGCTTCACGCGACCATGTATCCGGAGAGAAATTGGACAGTTTGGTAGCTATGAAGTATTTGTCGCGTGGGTGACGGCTTAATGCAATGCCCGTTGATTTCTCCGAAAAACCTTGCACATATGCCGGAGATGTATCGAAGTAATTTACTCCGTGAGCGATAGCATAATCTATCAGTCCGTTCACGGCATCCTGGTCGATGACTTCACCATTACCATCGGGAGACGGTTTGAGTGGCCATCGCATACAGCCGTATCCTAAAAGTGAAACACGGTCGCCTGTAGTTGGAGAGGTGCGATATGTCATTTTATCGGTGGGTACCTCTCCTTCCGCTGTAACACTACTTGAAGAAGACGTTTTTCGGGGAGAACATCCGTATAATATGGCTGTTGATGTAGCCGCGCTGATACCCGCGATTTTTATGAAATCTCTTCTGTTTATGTCTTTTTTATTTTTTTCTTCCATAATCTTGTTCTGATTTAGATTATACAATTCTGTGCATCTGGTGCCCGGTCACATAAATGGCGCTGAAAGGCCGGGACGGACAAAGATTCTCACAAGCTCCGCAACCGATACACCGTTCGACGTTTACTACCGGAATTTTCAATGAATCCTCATTATCAGGATCGGAAGCTACCATTTGGATAGCCCCAACCGGACAATGACGGGCACAGTTGCCGCACTCCATTCCATCTGTCAGCGGTATACAGTTTTCTTTAATCCATACTGCATGTCCGATCTGAATAGCGGATTTTTCAGCGAGGCTGGTCAGATGGATAGCATCCGTAGGACATACTTCCGCACATTTTGCACATTCCGGACGGCAATAACCACGTTCGTAGGACATTTCCGGCTGCATTAAAGTAGCCAGATTACCGGAGGGCCGCAATACCTGATTGGGGCAGACGGAAACACATAACTGACATGCAGTACAATGCTGGGTAAAATTACGTGCATTCAATGAACCTGGAGGATAAATCGGATTTTCCCGATTGGGAATCTTCTTGTCTTCGATGGCTGCCAGACCTCCGTCTACTTTCTTTTCCTGTGCTTTCAGTACGGCAGTAGTCGCAACGACAGCAGATGCGGAAAGGAAACTACGGCGGGCATTGTTCACTTGTTCTGCGGTGACTGATTTAACCTGAACTGTTTCTGTTGTAGCCGATTCTTTTTTCGGAATTCGTCTTGTGTATCTGATAGCCCCTTGTTTGCATTTCCCTAAACAATCCATGCAAGCTACACAACGGCTATAATCAATTTCGTGAGCTTTTGTATTGATGCAGGATGCTTTACAATTACGTGCACACAGCCCGCAACCGTTACATTTAGACGTATCAATTACGGGTTTGAAGATTGAATATCGTGAGATAAATCCCAATATTGTGCCGACAGGACAAATCGTATTACAATAAGTACGTCCGTTCCGCCATGCCAGGATAAAAAGAACGACGAGAGTAATGATGGCAATGATCAGTGTTGAAAGACTTTTCATCCACACATCCACTTCGTAGAAAGCATAACTTTCTGCCCGTTCGGCAAAATATGCCATAAGATTATTACCCCATTGCCAGAATGGTGCCAACAGGCTGGAAGCCATACGCCCATAAGCACTATAAGGAGCCAATAGGATTACAAAAGTGTTCCATCCGGCAACTAAGGCAATGACAAACACGGTCAGCACTCCATATCGAAGCCATCTTAAAGCCGGAGAATAACGAAAACGATTCTTTTTCCGTTTGCCGGAAATCCACGAAACCGCATCTTGAAATACTCCTAACGGGCAAATGACCGAGCAGTAAATACGCCCGAACAATAACGTAAGTACAATAAGGAGTAGTACAACACCTATATTCAAGGCTAATACTGCCGGCAGAAACTGAATTTTCGCCAGCCATCCGAACCATGTGTGAAGCGTTCCCGTAAAATCAAGGAACAGTAAGGTAATAAGTGCAAAACACACGATTGCGGCTGTAAGTCTGATAGTACGCAGCATAAATTTATTAAATTATCAATTTATAGTAGTTATATCCCAATATTATTTTCAATATCCGAATCGAATTTTAGTCTTTTTATCGATGCAAATTTAAGCAGAGTGATTTGTTATCACACTATATAAATTACAGAAAGTTATACCAATATTACAGATTATGAAATTTTCAGAATCAGATAATTGCAGTTCTGACTGATATTTCTATTCTAATTTGACAATTTCTCCTATTTCCGGAATCAGTACATTCAGTGAATCATGGTTTCGCATATTCTCTGCGTTTTGCAAAGATTCATCCCAAGGATGTCTGGCTAATGCGTATTTTGAATGATGTACCGTAAGGATCTTCTTCGCATTTAGGTCTTTAGCTGCTTGTGACATTTGTTCCGGCATCATATGGATTAATTTCCATTCTTCATTATATTGGCCGTTTTCAAGAATTGCAAGATCGATGTTGGGGAAGCGTTCACCTATTTCCGCATAATGAGTATCATATCCTCCATCTCCACCGATATAAATATTCTGTGAAGGAGCTTGCAGTAAAAAAGAAGCCCATAACGACTGATTGGAAGAAAGACCGCGCCCGGAAAAGTGACGGGCGGGCAAACAGTAGACCTTGAAACCAGCTTCGAGACTTGAATCTTCGTCCCAATCAAGTTCCACAATCTGTTTTTTGTCGAATCCCCAATATTCAAAATGTTCGCCTACACCTAAAGGGCAAATGACAGTTCCGATTCTGTCTCTCAGTTTTTTTACAGTGTTATAATCCAGATGATCCCAATGGTCATGGCTAATGATCAGATAATCAATGTCCGGCATGTCTTCCAGTTTGTAAATGTCGGTGCCTTTAAAAGGTTTGTTGACGAAAGAAACAGGGGAAGCCATGCAAAATACCGGATCTACTAGTATTCGTTTTCCTCCTGTCTGAATCAGGTAAGATGAATGCCCGAACCATACCAGCATTTCTTTGTCCCGTCCGACTTGTCGGAGGTCTGTTTTTATTGCATTTACAGGTTGGTCGGGGCGCAGACCTTCTATCTTTCGGAAAAGAAATTCTAAAATACCTGCAAACCGCCCTCTGTCCGAGGTCATTAAAGTTGTTTCATGAAGGTTCTGGAACTCCCCGTTTCTATAGTTGGGAGATTGTTTTATTCTTTCCAGACGTTCGCCGCGGGGAGTTCTGCCAAAACTGGGCTGGTTGATAAAGACAAAGATTGTCACCACCAGCAATAGTGCTATACCTAATATACTTCCTATGATCATACGGATTCTAAATTTCTTGATGATACGCATATAATGAATGACTAATTTTATTTACGTAGCAAATATACAGGTATTTAGACAAGATGATGGTATATTACAGATTGTTATACCACAATTACCGAAAAAGGTTGAAGGATAAGCCTTCAACTGAATCCAGAGATAAGATATCCTATTGCCTAGAAATAAATCTTATAGCTTATATTAGGTATCATGCCGAGTCCGTCCTTCTTTTCTATTTCATTGGTTTTCTCATTATATTGGTAGAAGTGCATTCCGGTACGCATACCTACATTTAAGACTTTTACAGAGAATTCATGGGATACTACCTTTTTATTTATTCTGAAACTAAAGGAAACATCTCCATTAATAGACGGACTGAATCTTTCGCTGTATGCTTGAGTTTCATCAAAAACAATGTCGTGTTCGGCCTGACTTCTTTCTTTATTTACAGGCGTATATCGTCCTCCGCCTTGAAAATATAATCGTCCGTTAAGGCTTAATACATTTTGTTTAAGTTTGCCGACCATCCATTCTTTACCGGCAAGTAAATTCAGCAAATAACCTTTATCCAGCCTTGTATTTCGCCAAACGTTATCTCCTCCCCTATATTTCGATTTAAATAAAGAACCTGTAATCATATAGTAGAATCCATTCTTCATATACTGTTCCAGTGTTATGTCTATTCCGTAATTTCTGCCTTTCCCGGTGTTTACCAATATCCTGTCTAAGTAAAATTCCTCATAGTTAATGACTGAGAAAGAGGATTTTTCCTCTACCGGCACGTGAAATAGATACTGGAAATAAGGTTCTACCTTCAAATGCAGGTTTTTGATTTATGTTCCAGTCATAAGTAAGTCCGAAATGATGTGCTCTGGAGAGATCCAGATATCGGTTTGACAGCTTCTTACCATTGACAACCTTTTCCACGTAATAATAATCCAGCTTTTCCCTACGGCTATGCAGACCATAAGCTAATGCTAAAGATTGTTTCGGATTTATTTTCCACTTCAAAGCCACCCGTGGTTCTATTGAAAAGTTATTGTTTAAAGTAAAATACTGAGCTGTAACTCCTAAGCTGGTTGTCAGATTATTATTCAAGTTGATAACCGAACTGCTATATGCCGAGATGGCGGTACTTTTTCCATTACCTTTTGAAATTTGTTCCATAGGTCTGTTCAAACCAAAATAACGACTGACCTGATAATCGAGATCATAGTTAAGCTGCGTGATGGTAACTCCTGTTCTATTGATATGTCGCGGACTGAATTTCATATTCAGATATGAATTAAAAATAAGATCCCACCTGCTGTTTCGGATATCTGCCACCGGAACTTGCTTGTCATCCGTTTGTTGATCGACCACTGTGTGATCTCTGGAATAGGTGGCAGATAAAGAAGAACGAATATACGTGTCTTCATTAACAGAATATTTGTGTACCAGTCCCCCCGACATTTTTTCAAGTTCATCTTTTCCCGACTGTCGGTCTGCCATCGTTTCCCATTCCAAGCGATCTTGTGGCTTTTCTCTATTTCTATCAATCAAGCCTAATCCCCAGATAGAAAAGGTACCGGCTCGGGAAGTAGGAAAGTTCAGTTTAAAGGCTAAATCCTGATATTTAAGATTCAAGTCATCGGCGGAAGCCAGAGATGTAGTCGAGAACCGGTAATTGACAAGGTAAGAACTACCTCTCTTTTTATTGATAGGCCCCTCTGAGGCTAAATCAATTCCCATCAGCCCGACTTGAAAAGCGTGTTCATACTTCTGATTATTTCCATTGCGCAGGTGCATATCGAAAACGCCGGATAGCGCATTGTTGTACTCGGCAGGGAAAGCTCCGTTGTAAAAGTCGGAGTTTCCAATCATTTGTGTGCTCAAAGCTGATAAGAACCCTCCTCCCAAACCTGCTAAATCGGCAAAATGTGTAGGATTAGGAATCTCAATGCCCTCCAGCCTCCATTGTGTGAATTGCGGGGAGTTTCCTCTGATGGCAATTGCATTGGTACCGATGTCTCCTGCTACTCCTGCAAAAGCTGCACTGAGTCGTGCCGGATCGTCAAATCCATTAGCAAATCGTCCCGCCTCTTCCATACTGATCATGCGTCCGCCTGTGATAGCTATCGGATTGATCGTCCGGTCTTTCTTTATTTCCGGTTTTACGAGGACTTCTGCCAGATATTGAATATTCTCGTCAATGGGAATTTCTACATACACTTCTTTGGACGAGCTCACCGATACCTCGCTGATAATACGGGTATTGTAGCCAGTAAAAGATGCCAGTATATTATAACGTCCTACCGGAACATCACGAATTCGGAAGTATCCCAGACTATCGGTAGAACTACCGTAGGAAGGATCTTCCTCTATGCAGACAGAAGCGTATTCTATTGGAGTGTTGGTTTTGGAATCCACAACGATTCCTCTTATGGTTTGCGTTAGTTTTTGTGTCTTTTCATTGGTCATTTTAGGTTTCTTTTCCGATAAGGAGATAATGATATGATATCCTTTGATCTTATATGTATATCCGGTCCCTTTCAATACTTGCTTCATTGCTTTATCAATGCTTGCGGATTTTAACGACAGAGATTGTTTCCTGCTCAGGTCCAGATCGGATTGTTCATAAGCAATGCTGTATCCGGTCTGTAATTCTATTTGTTCGAAAGCTTCCTTTAGGGATATGTTTTTATTTTGGATTGTGATTTTCTTTTCTGCATTTTGCGGAATAGCCGTTAACGACAGAAAAGAAAAAAACAAAAGAATGATCATCTTATCTAGCTTTTTATTAGCATTTATTCGATCCATTATTATATATTTGTATGTTGATACTTCATTTTACTTCGCTGTTTAATGAGGATAGACATTTCAGAACTGGGTAGAGGGTCTCAAGCTGCTTCCCAGTTCTTTTTCTTCATAGGCTGTTTTTTTATTGTTGGGTTAATACTATTTTATTTCCATTCTGCTGATGAGTAAATCCAATGATGTCTGCTAATAGATTCAGCATTTCATCCTTACTTTCACCTTTCAGAAATTTGACGGTATATCGTTTGGATGCGGGAATATGCATCGAATGGCTCTCAATTGCAATATCATAGCGTCTTTCCAAGGTGCTGAATATTTCTTGGGCTGTAGCATTGATAAATATGAGTTTTCCTGTCATCCAGCTGTTTGTTTCACTCGTGTTTACTTCTGTAATCCGGATGTCTGAAGTCTCTTTATCGTATGTCAGTTGTTCATTCGGCTGAAGTATATGCGGATGCCGGGATGGAGCATTGACTTCTACCTTGCCGCTTGTCAGGGTGGTCGTGACTTTTGCCTCATTGGAGTAGGCTTTTACATTGAATTTTGTACCGAGAACTTTAACTGAAAGCTGCGAAGTTTCTACTACGAAAGGCTTGGTAGTATCTTTCTTTACTGTAAAGTAGGCTTCACCGTCGTGCTTGGTCATCGGC
>OCPZ01000847.1_pt1 | contig 17888 bp, 21 predicted proteins | sample 1538881 | NCBI WGS metagenome assembly OCPZ01 (sample SAMN04571733, study PRJEB22368) | human gut metagenome | biome: human gut; material: stool | host: Homo sapiens | place: Luxembourg | collected 2013-01-11 | reverse complement strand
TAATCCATTTAATTTATTTTTAAAAGAAGTGTCGCACTTGGATTGACAATTCATCATATAATAAAGTAAAGGAAACAAAAGGATTTAAGTATCAAAAAGATGCTATAGATTGGATGAGTAGTAAAGGGTTAACAGGACATCATAAAAGTGCGACTGAAATAGAATTAGTGCCTACTAAGTTACATCAAAATGTTCCACATATAGGGTCAGCATCAGACATGAGAAATGGTTTTCAGTAAAGGAGAATATGATGTTAGATAAGGAATTAATAAATAAGTTAGATGTTATATTAGAAAAAGATAACTATAATTATAGTGTTTTAACTAAAGAAGAAATAAAAAAAATAGAAGAAAAATATAAAATACAATTACCTCAAGATTATGTAGATTTTATATTAACATATCAAGATAAAGATCTAAAATATGAATATTTGTATGTACCATTAGAATGTTCTCCAATGACACCAGAAGATGGACATCAAATGGTAGAGTATTTTTTTAAGGGTGAATTAAAAGAAGAGATAAAGGATATGTATGAGATTTTTAGAGATAATGTGATACCGATAGCAAGAGCACCTTTTGGCAATTTAATTTGTATAGGTGTAAAAGGTGAATATAAAGAAAAAATATATTATTGGTGGCATGAAAATGAAATAGATGATGATCCTGATAATATAAGAGCAACATTATTTTTAATAGCAAATAGTTTTAGAGATTTTATATTAAGTTTTGAATACTACGAATGGTAAACTTTATAGGCTCTCTTTGAGAGCCTGATACATAACAAATATCCGCTGATAATATCAAGCGATTAATAAGAAGCTATGACCTGTGGGCAAGCGAAAGTGAACCAGAAAAAACTTGGTATCACTATGCCAGCGATGAACAGGGAAGCACCATATTTATTACAGATGAAGATAAAATCTGTAATAAATATGACTATGATGCTTGGGGCAATCTTACTACCTTTGAAGAAATAATACCAAATAGATATCTTTATACAGGACAACAATTTGACCAGATAACACAGCAATATTATCTAAGAGCTAGGTATTATAATCCAGTAATTGCCAGATTTACGCAAGAAGATATCTACCGTGGCGACGGCTTAAATCTCTATACCTATTGCGATAATAACCCTGTTATCTATTATGATCCTAGCGGATATAAAAAAAGAGCGGCTATATGTGAAAAGAACATATATACTCGTCTAAAAAATACGGGTCATTATACTGATGAAAGAGCTTATGCTTTGTCTGTTGCATATACTCGTGCTAGAAATGCCAATCCGAATATGACAGCAGCAGAAGCGTTCAAATTTGCAACAGGAAAAGATACATTTGGTAATAGAATAATTGATCCAATTAAAGAGTATGAAAATATTAATCCTAAATTTTTTGAAAAATATCCATTTAATATTCCGGAGTTAGCAGTAGAAATGCCAAAGGTAGATAAACTATATGGTTCTTGTGCCGAGCATGCTGGAGTTACAGCTCAGGGATATCTGAGAGATGCACAAGCTTATTGGATGGCAGTATATAACAGATGTCCAAAAGCATTCAGTGAAGCAAACCTTACTAAAATGTTCAATCCAATAAGAAAAGTTATTAAGAATAATAACTTTCATTCACCTCTCAATGATAAAACGTTTAGAAATAGTTTTCCTCAATATGACATTCCAGGAAAGAGAAACGATGTTTTACATCATCATCATGTAGGTGGAAGAGGACAAGCTATCCCTGTTCCAAGCAGTTTGCATAAAGGATCTGGAGAGATCCATAGAGATGAAAAAAATTATGGTATATTATACAAAAGAGGAGGAAATTGATATGTCTAATCTAAAAGAAATTATTATTAAATATATAAAAAAAACTTACGAATATTCATACAGAGAGAACGGGGAGTATTGTCGATTTTGGAAGAGAAAAGAAATAGATTTTGATAAAATCGAGAAAGATTTAGGTTTTTCATTGCATCAAAGTATCAAAGATTATTTTAATTCATACAGTATAAGATATATGTTTGGTTATATTAAAATACCAAAAGAAGAGGATGCCCGATTTAAATATAAAAATAATTTTTATCAAATATTTCTTTTTTTTGATACAACAAAATATAATACAAAAGATTATTTAAAAAGTTTAATTGATTATAACAAATGGTTAAAAAAAAATGGCAATAAAATGACTATGATAAACATTGCTTGTTCAACTGATGAGGGATATTATTTATACGTAAATAATAATAACGGAAGTGTATATTATGTAATAGCAGATTTTTCTGTAGATCCAAATGAAAAAGAGTGCTTAGAAAAACCTATCAAACTATATAATAGTTTAGAAGAATTATTTTGTGATATGACTCAAAATCTGAAAATGCTAGAAAGTGATGAAGTAGAATATTAAAAATAATAAAAGAAGAGTCTATGCCAAAATAATATTAATGAGGTGTAATTGGCTCTCGTTAGAGAGCCAATTATATAACTAATAAATGTTCAGGAATGACATTGGAAACATTATTAAAACGGCAACCGCACCATAAAACAGCAACTACGAGGCACAACATATTATACGTATGACAGCATAAACCAGCTTATCAATGTAAAATATCCAGATTATGAGGAACAATTATTCTATGACAAAGCCGGTAATAGGAGCAAACGCATTGTCAATGATGTAACGGAGCATTATCTTTATGATAAGCGGAACCGCCTGATACGGCAGGTATTCCAGCAGCCTACAGGCACAACAGCAAGGCATTATATCTATGATAACGCTGGAAATCTGATGAATGACGGAGAACGCAGTTATAAAAATGACGGTTTTAACCGAGTTATGCAAGTTAAAACGACTACAGGGCAAGTGCAGATTAACCGTTATGACGCTGAAGGTCTTCGCTATGAAATGGAAGAGAACAAAAAGCTCGTTCAGTTCATTTTCAATGAAAATAGAGAAGTCGTTGTTGAACAATCTGATAGCGATATTAAGCGATTAATCCGTAGTTATGACCTCTGGGCAAGCGAATGTGAACCTGAAAAGACTTGGTACCACTACGCCAGCGATGAACAGGGAAGTACCATATTTATTACAGATGAAGAAAAAATCTGTAATGAATACGACTATGACGCATGGGGCAATCTAACCACCTGCGAAGAAATTATCCCGAATAGATTTCTCTACACAGGACAGCAGTTTGATCAGATTACTCAGCAATATTATCTAAGGGCACGTTATTATAATCCTGTAATTGCTCGGTTTACAAAAGAAGATGTTTACCGCGGTGATGGCTTGAACCTTTATATCTACTGTGGTAATAACCCTGTTATCTATTATGATCCTAGCGGATATAAAAAAAGAGCGGCTATATGTGAAAAGAACATATATAATCGCCTGAAAAATACTGGTCATTATACTGATGAAAGAGCTTATGCTTTGTCTGTTGCATATACTCGTGCCAGAAATGCCAATCCAAATATGACAGCAGCAGAAGCGTTTAAATTTGCAACAGGAAAAGATACATTTGGTAATAGAGTAATTGATCCAATAAAGGAATATGAAAATATTAATCCTAAATTTTTCGAAAAATATCCATTTAATATTCCGGAGTTAGCAGTAGAAATGCCAAAAGTAGACAGATTGTATGGTTCTTATACTGGAGTTACATCTCAGGGATATCTGAGAGATGCGCAAGCTTATTGGATGGCAGTATATAACAGATGTCCAACAGCTTTCAGTGAAGCAAATCTTGATAGAATGTTTAATCCAATAAGAAAAGTCATTGAAAAGAAGAATGGTTATAAATTTTATTCACCTCATAATGATGAAACATTTAGAAATAGTTTTCCTCAATATGATATTCCAGGAAAGAGGAGCGATGTTTTACATCATCATCATGTAGGTGGAAGAGGACAAGCTATCCCTGTTCCAAGCAGTTTGCATAAAGGATCTGGAGAGATCCATAGAGATGAAAAAAATTATGGTATATTATACAAAAGAGGAGGAAATTGATATGTCTAATCTAAAAGAAATTATTATTAAATATATAAAAAAAACTTACGAATATTCATACAGAGAGAACGGGGAGTATTGTCGATTTTGGAAGAGAAAAGAAATAGATTTTGATAAAATCGAGAAAGATTTAGGTTTTTCATTGCATCAAAGTATCAAAGATTATTTTAATTCATACAGTATAAAAAATATGTATGGTGATATTAAAGTACCAAAAGAAGAGGATGCTCAATTTAAATACAAAAATAATTTTTATCAAACATTTCGTTTTTTTGATACAACAAAATATGATACAAAAGATTATTTAAAAAGCTTAGTTTATTATAATAAATGTTTGAAAAAAAGTGGCAATAAAATGACTATGATTAGTATTGCTGGTTCAACTGATGATGGATATTATTTATACGTAAATAATAATGATGGAAGTGTACATTATATAATGGAGGATTTTGATCCAAATGAAAAAGAGTGTTTAGAAAAACCTATCAAACTATATAATAGTTTAGATGAATTATTTTGTGATATGACTCAAAATCTAAAAATGGAATTAGAACCTAATGAAGTTGAATATCTGTTTCCATAAATATTTTAAAAGGAACTAAAACTCGTTGTGTTGTAAAACATTAAATAGATAATTGGTAGTATAATACTTTATATTAACTGCTAATATAGGGTATTATACTACTTTAAAGAAATCAGCTGGTACAAAGGGTAAAATACCACAACGGCGGTACAGAACGTAGCTTCTACAATAAAAACGGTCAGCTCATAAAGAAGATTTTACCAAATGAGTACAGTGCAAAAGGTGAAAACGGCAACGGTTATTCTTATACTTACGATAAACAGGGCAATATCATAAGCATAATTGCACCGAACGGCACGATACTGGAAACGAATATTTACGACAGTGAAGGTAATCTACTGCAACGACTCGACGGCGTTAAGTCGGGCATAAACTGTGAATATGACCTTGCGGGCAGACGAAAAAATATCACCACCCAAGGCGGAGCGAAACAGGAACTTACCTACGATGCGCAAGGCAACATAACGGGAATAGTTGACGGCAACCAGAATAGGACTGAATACAGGCTAGATAAATGGGGCAGGATTACCGAAATAATCAAGCCGAACGGTACCAGTAAGTATTTCTCCTATGATTATGCCGGAAATATCATTGAAACAGTTGACGGCAACGGCAATAAAATCCGTTACAGATACAATCTCCTCAATAAATTAAGTGAAATTATTGACCAGACAGGCGAAAAAGACTATTTCACTTATGATATCGAAGGCAGAGTAAGACAGCATACGGACCGCCGCGGTAACGAAGTGCAGTATTCATACAATTTCTATGATAGTTTAACTGAAAAACTGGAAAGAAAAAGCGGGATACGTGAAACTTATGAATATTATCCTGACGGCAGTATAAAATCCGCTATTGCTGAAGGAATGCGCTACAGTTACAGCTATTACACCAACGGCAGCCTAAAAGAAAAATCTGCTAGCGGCAAACGCTTGTTAAGTTATGAATACGATTTAAACGGCAATAAGATAAAACAGACCGATGTAACAGGCAAAACGACGGAGTATATCTACAATGAACTTGACCAGCTTTTAGAAATTCATGATGGAGGAAAATGTATCACAGCCTTTAAATACAACGATGACGGCACAATAAAAGAAGCTGTCAGTGCCAACGGCATGAAGAATTTATACGGCTACGATACAGATAAAAACCTAATTTCATTAAACATTAATTTTAACGGAAAAATTCTTGCTCAAAATAGATATACCTACGACTATAATGGCAATCGTACCGAAAAACAACAGCTACAAGGTACAACGTATTATACTTACGACAGTATAAGTCAGCTTACTAACGTAAAATATCCTGATTATGAAGAGCAATTATTCTACGATAAAGCGGGCAACAGAAGTAAGCGAATAGTCAATGATGTAACAGAGCATTATCTCTATGACAAAAGAAATCGTCTGATACGACAGGTATTTCAGCAGCCAACAGGCACAACAGCAAAGCATTATATCTATGATAATGCTGGAAGTTTGATGAATGATGGTGAAAAAGTATATAAAAATGACGGTTTTAACCGAGTTACGCAAGTTACAAATAATAAAGGTCAAGTGCAGATTAACCGTTATGACGCTGAAGGTTTGCGTTATGAAATGGAAGAGAACAAAAAGCTTGTTCAATTTATCTTCAATGAAAATAGAGAAGTTGTTGTAGAACAATCTAATAGCGATATCAAGCGATTAATTCGTAGTTATGACCTGTGGGCAAGCGAAAGTGAACCAGAAAAAACATGGTATCACTATGCAAGCGATGAACAAGGAAGCACCATATTTATTACAGATGAAGAAAAAATATGTAATAGATATGACTATGATGCTTGGGGTAACCTCACTACCTGTGAAGAAATAATACCAAATAGATATCTTTATACAGGACAACAATTTGACCAGATAACTCAGCAGTATTATCTAAGAGCAAGGTATTATAATCCAGTAATTGCCAGATTTACTCAAGAAGATATCTACCGTGGCGATGGCTTAAATCTTTATACCTACTGTGATAATAACCCTATAATTTATTATGATCCTAGTGGATATGCGGCTTGTGGTCCACAATTAAAGAATCCATTAGAAAAAAAATATACTCCTGTAGAGTATAAAGGTACTGTCAATATTAAAGGAAATGTACGAGATGTTAGCCGAAGAGTATATCAAAGAAATGATATTGATTGGGATTTAGAAATTATACCAGGAGTAACAAATAGAGATTTAGCATTGAAAGGTCAATCACCATATGCAAACGATAGAACATTGATAGAATTGCATCATTTAACGCAAAGAGAACCAGGTGCAATGGTAGAAATTCCTGCTAGTACGCATGATAAATATTCTGGTATATTACATGGATTAGTTGAGAATGGAAAAAGTTTTAGAAGAAATCCTGTATTAAATAAACAATATAATAATTTTAGAAGAAAATATTGGAGATGGCGTGTTAAGAACATAAAATAAGTTTATAGGAGTAAGTGAGCTTTATGATAAAGGATTCGATAATAAAATTGTTAAATAATAATAAATCAAAAGTTTTTTTTACAGGAGATATGGATGAGAAATATATAAAGTATATAGAAGATACATTAAATTTGATTTTACCAGAAAGTTATAAATGGTTTTTAAAGGAGTTTGGAGCATGTAAAATAAATAATATAAAAATTTTTGGATATGATAAAAATAAAATATTATCAGTAGTTGAACAAACTAAGAAATATAGAAAAAATTTTTTATCTAAAGATTATGTAGTAATTGGTATTTTTGATGATACTAAAGAAAATATATATTGTTTGGACATAAAAAAAATGAAAAATAATGAATGTCCTGTAGTAATTTATAATAAAGAAATATATAAAGTTTTTTATACAAATTACAACTTTTTAGAATTTTTATACAAAAAACTATTAATTACTTTTGTTACAGAAAAATTTTTATATAATTTTATAAAAGAAAATTATATTGATGCCTTATTTTTAGGTGGTATAGAAGAAAAAGATATATATTCTATGGAAAAGGAATTAAATGTTAAATTTCCTAATAGTTATAAGTGGTTTTTAAAAAATTTTGGACAAGGAGGAATATATGGTATTAATATTTTAGGAAGTAGTAATGGTATTTTTACAAATGTAATAAAAGAAACAAAAAGAAATAGAAAATATTATAAGTTAAAAAATGAATATGTTGTTATTGAAAATTGCGATGAATATGTATATTGCTTAGATACAAATAATATGGCAAATAATGAATGTCCTGTAGTATTTTTTGAAAAAGTAACAGGAATAATAGAACCAAGAAATGAAAATTTTCTACAATTTTTATTTGAGAGAATATTGGACGCTAAAGAAGATTATGATTTATATGGTGAATAATAGTTTATTGTAGTATAACTAAATTAGTTTAACATAGTTTAATAAAGTAAATTATAAAATTTTGATTTTAAATATGTAGGATAGTTAATTTTTATAGGCTCTCTTTTGAGAGCCTGATACATAACAAATTTTAAAATAGAGGAAGGAAGACCAGATTTTTCTAAATGGAGATATCAAGATGATAAGATAGATATTTTAAAATTTAAACCAGGAGAATTAAATGGTTCAAGAAATGATTTTAATAAAATATATAATAAAGTAAAGGAAACAAAAGGATTTAAGTATCAAAAAGATGCTATAGATTGGATGAGTAGTAAAGGGTTAACAGGACATCATAAAAGTGCGACTGAAATAGAATTAGTGCCTACTAAGTTACATCAAAATGTTCCACATATAGGGTCAGCATCAGACATGAGAAATGGTTTTCAGTAAAGGAGAATATGATGTTAGATAAGGAATTAATAAATAAGTTAGATGTTATATTAGAAAAAGATAACTATAATTATAGTGTTTTAACTAAAGAAGAAATAAAAAAAATAGAAGAAAAATATAAAATACAATTACCTCAAGATTATGTAGATTTCATATTAACATATCAAGATAAAAATATAAAATATGATTATGCTTTTGTTCCGTTAGAAAGATCTCCTCTGACAACAGAAGATGGATATGACGGATTGATAGAGCATTTTTTTAAAGGTGAATTAGAAAAAGAAATAAAGGATATGTATGAGATTTTTAGAGATAATGTGATACCGATAGCAAGTGTAGCTGGGGGTGATTTAATTTGTATAGGTGTAAAAGATGAATATAAAGAGAAAATATATTTATGGTGGCATGAAAATGAATGGGACGATGATCCTGATAATATAAGGGCAACATTATTTTTAATAGCAAATAGTTTTAGAGATTTTATATTAAGTTTTGAATATCATGAATGGTAAACTTTATAGGCTCTCTTTGGAGAGCCTAATACATAACAAATTTTAAGATTGCGTTATGAAATGGAAGAGAACAAAAAGCTCATTCAATTCATCTTCAATGAAAATAGAGAAGTCGTTGTAGAACAATCTAATAGCGATATCAAGCGATTAATTCGTAGTTATGACCTTTGGGCAAGTGAATGTGAACCAGAAAAAACCTGGTATCACTATGCAAGCGATGAACAGGGAAGCACGATATTTATTACAGATGAAGAAAAAGTCTGCAATAGATACGACTACGACGCATGGGGTAATCTCACCACTTGCGAAGAAATAATTCCAAACAGAATTCTCTACACAGGACAGCAATTCGACCAGATAACTCAACAGTATTATCTGAGGGCACGTTATTATAACCCTGTAATCGCCAGATTTACTCAGGAAGACGTCTATCGTGGCGATGGCTTAAATCTCTATACTTATTGCGATAATAACCCTGTTATTTACTATGATCCTAGTGGATATGCTTGTAATCCAAAGCTTAAAAATATCTATGAGAAACAACAACAAAGATTACCTAGCAGAAAAGAGGCATTCAGAGAAGCTAAACGAGATTTAGGTATTCCTATTACTCAACAACCTTATGAAATAAAAAAAACAGATATGAAAGAACCTGAATATGCCGGTGGACATGCTATAAAAGATAAAAATGGAAAAGTAATAAAAACAAGAGAATATTATTTTAGAAAATATAATCCAAAAGAAGATAAATATGAAACATATGTTATACAAGATCATTCTGCTGGTCATGAAAAAGGAAATCAAGGGCCACATTTCAATGTTAGACCTATAGAAAATAGACGAAATGGAGATGTAATTGGTACGAAACAACATTATCCTTTTAAAAAATAAGATCCGAAAATGTTCAGTATTAGTAAAGTTTGTACAGTATAATACTTTATATTTGTTAATTGTTGGTACTTAACTTCGATAAATATAAAGTATTATACTGCTCCAAGAAATAAACTAATTTTAATAGTTTTTAATAAATAAGAGGCGTTTTTTATGTGGTATAAATTTTTAGTAGGTAACGATAAAATTATTTCTTTTTATAAAAAAATTCCTGAATTGAATAATATATCAATTATAAATATTATTTTTGAAAATAATGGTACTAATATATATATAGATTTTTATATGCCATATTTGCCGGAATTACTTTTAAAAGCTCCACCAAAAGAATATAATTCTATATTTGTAGAAATAAGATTAATAGGTGTGAAAAAGATATATATGAAAACAAAAGGACGTTTTGATAACGTCAATATTTCAATTGAACCGGTTGGGGATAATTATAATCTTAAAAGTAAAGATAATCTAGATTTAGATATTATCGCTAGGAAAATACGTTTAATTGATATTTATACTTCAATACGGAATATAAACAATATATAGACAATAATAATTAGGAGATAGGGAGATTATGTGGAACGAATATGTGACTAATAATTATTTTCTAAAGAAGTTATATAATAAAATTCCACCATTAGAAAATATTATTATAAGAGATATATCTATTAGAAATATTTTTGGTAGTGCAAACGATTTAGAAATAGAATTTGAAATGCCGAATTTTGTTGATAATGTACCAGAAAAATGGAAAAAATTTAATTATAATAGTATATATATTGAATTAGATTTTTATGACATTATGGATATTTTTATGGAAACGAAACAGAATTTTAATTATAGCAGTCTAAAAATAAATAAAATAGATGGCATTTATCAAGTGGAATTGAATGGAAAACTTTGTCTGCATTTTAAAACAGAAATAGAAGGATATATACAATATATTAAAGGTATGAAAAAATAATCAACGATAAAGGTATTTCAGCAACTAGTATGAATAACAGTACAGTATTATATTTACGATGGTGTTAAAACTAAAAAAATAGAGGCTCTCTTTTGAGAGCCTGATACATAACAAAATTTAAATAGAGGAAATCTGTATATAAATATAGAAAAGAGGCATGAGCATGAAAAATCCTTATGAAGTATTGGGCGTTTCGGAAAATGCTACGGATGCGGAGATAAAGAAAGCGTATCGCAAGCTTGTTTTGAAGTATCATCCAGATAGAAATAAAAACAATAAGTCTTTTGAGCAGAAGATGACGGAGATTAACAAGGCATATGAACTTATTAAAAATAAGGAAGCTAGAGACAGATTCAATTATGAAAATGCAAGGAAAAATTCGTTTTCGCAGCAGAAAGCGCAGACTAAACAGGCAAAAGCCAAAGTCAAGCCGAAGGCAGCACCGAAGAGAAATTTCGATATCAACGATATAACACAGGGCATCAGAAGCAATTTTGAGCAGTTCTTCGGTTTTAATCCGAACACCGGCGATGTGGTACATGAAGAAAAACTAAATCCAAATTTGAAAAAGAAGAAAAACCCTCTGGATATGACCGACGTCTTTGAAAGATTTATGGGTTTTAAGAAATAGGCAGGTGATGTAAGTGCAGGAGAGAACTAAAATTGATATAACGATAATGATTTTATGTGTTGCCGTGATAGTTTTAGCCTATATCGGTGTAGGCAATACGCTTGTTGACTTTGTACTTATGATTTTAGCTGCCGTTTGTTTTATCGTTGTCCTTATCATGAATTTATGGAACAGATTAAGAGGCAGTAAGCTGCCTAAAATGGAAAATCACGCTGTATTAAATGACGGCAGTATAAGTGAAATTGCACTGTTAAACGAAGAGGATAAAATAATCGCTACGTGGGATATGTTCGAGAAAATCTCTTTGGTAATAGGCAAGAATATTTTGGAAAAATCTGATAAATAGGCTGATATTATGAAAAATTTAAGATGGATTATCTTTTTATTTTGTATAGCATTACAAATTTTTCTATGGTTGGCTCCTGATACTGATTTTGTCGATGGAATATTCTATGTAAATGATGTTGGTGGAACTGTGGGGAAAAAGCCGTATTGGGAAGTACCGGGATTTTTATATTTATTATGGTTCAGCTTATTGTTTACATTGCCGCGAAATAAATGTATTTTTTTAATTTTATTATCTTTTATTGGAATAGATTTTACGGAAAATCTATACATGTATAATTTGCATATAAATGCAGAACAATATCCGCTACAGGATTTACCAAAACATTTAATTGAAAGTTTTTATTGGTATTATTTAAAAGGCTTGAACACTCAACCCGATGTATATATAGAACGCATATTAAACTTTATACTAGTTGCTACAGTAGTTTCTTTAATAATTTATTTAATTATATTTGGAATGAAAAAAGGATTTAGATTTTTATTAAGAAAGATATTAAAATGAAAGGAGTTATCAATGGCATTTAGATATATGGTACTGAAAAACGGTTGGCTGATATTCAATTATGGAACGGGAATAGCAAATTTTAGGGCTTCAACAGGACGACCCGGTGTATCTGACCCATCTATTGAAAATATAGGACCAATACCACCTGGCAGATATATTATTATTCCATCAGAAATAAGTGATGTAGATTATCGAAAATATAAAGAAGGAACTTTACAATATGAAAAATTTAAACAAGATTATATTTTAAGAAACTGGGTAGGAGACTGGGGATATTATCGTGTAAAATTACATCCTCAAAAACTAATGTATCCGAATAGAGACGGTCATCGTTCAGAATTTTTTCTTCATGGTGGGAAAAATCTAGGTTCAGCAGGTTGTATTGATGTTGGTAACCAAGATGCGGAATTATTTTCTTTAATAGAAAGAACTAATACCAATGATGGAACAGATAATATATTAGTTGAAGTTACAGAGCATCCTAACAAAGAAGGATGGGAAAATTTAAAATCCGATTCTTTTTTGGAAAATCTACAGACTTGGTGGGAAAATATATAATGAAAAAAATCAATATAATACGTTCCTTTGCTTTTTGGTTATGTTTTATTTTTCAGATTATTCTTTGGATATATCTAAACATAAATTTAAATATAGGCACATATAATTTAATTAATAAAAACGATGTGCCATTTGACCAATGGGGAAAAGAACTTTACTATTTAATGTGGCTATTGTTATTAATAATGCCTAAATATAAAAGTTTATTTTTAATATTTTTATATGTATTGATTTCTTATAATGATGAAATACTTTATTTATATGTATCTGCTAAAAATATAGATGTCAATGATATATATGTTAAAGATTATATTATATATTCCTTACAATCATATTACTGGTATTTTTTTGAAAGTATAGTACAAAAACCTTTATTTTGTTTTGGTCGAATAATAAAATTTATAATTTTAACATTAATAATGGTTATAGAAATCTATATACCGATTTTGGGATTTTATGTTGGAGTATATCTAATAAAAAAAATAGGAAGAAAATATAAAGAAAGGAATTAATTATTATGGGCTTTACTTTAAAAGTTGAAGGAAATGAGTCGCTTTTTTATGGTGAAAATATTGTACAGATGGTAACTGCTTCACTTGATACGCCAAATAATGTACGGGCAAAATTGATAAAATAACACATTTTGTTTCCGAAACGATGGTTGTGTATAAAATGGTATCACAGCTGCAACAGAAGAACAAAACGCTAAGGCTGAAAATACAGGTAGTAGTACCATGCCAGGAATGTATCAAGGCGCACAAGTAATTAAAGATAAATAGGTTAATATTAAAAATAAAAAGATGAAAGGAGTTATCAATGGCATTTAGATATATGGTACTGAAAAACGGTTGGCTGATATTCAATTATGGAACGGGAATAGCAAATTTTAGGGCTTCAACAGGAAGACCTGGTATATCTGACCCATCTATTGAAAATATGGGACCAATACCACCAGGTTGGTATATTATATATCCTTCAGAAATTAGTGATGTATATTATTGGAATAAAAAAGAAAATGTTGTTAATTATGCCAAAACATATGCGCATTATGTTGTTAGAAATGCTATACAAGGTGATTGGGGTTCATATCGTGTAAAATTACATCCATATATATTTAAATATCCAGGGAGAGATGGACATAGATCAGATTTTTTTCTTCATGGTGGGAAAAATATAGGTTCTGCTGGATGTATTGATGTTGGTAGAAAAGATGTTGAGCTTTTTAATTTAATTCAAAAAACTAGTACTTATGATGGAACAGATAATATTTTAGTTGAAGTTACGGATACTCCAAATAAGCCAGGTTGGGAATATTTAAAAGCAAATTCACCAATAGAAGAACTTCAACGATGGTGGAATGATTTATAAAGTTAGAGGTATTATTTTGAAAAATTATTTGAATGATTTAATAATAATTAATATATCGCCTAAACGATTGAATTATATATTCATATATTGTTTTATTGTGCAAATTTTATTATGTATGAATAGTTATATGAATTTTACAAATGGCAATTTTTATCCATTAGGAAATCTTCCAAATCAGATTGGAGTTTGGGATAATATATTATTTATTTCATGGATAATATTAATAACATTTCTTCCTTGGGGAAAACGGTTATTTTTATTATTAGTTTATATTTTTATTTTTATGGAACAAGATATAATTACATTGTATATATCTAGTCCTATTCCTATACAAGATGTAATTAGCAAAATATTGAGTGCAAATTATTTTTATTTTATAGAGAATATTTTTGAATATCCATTTATATATATAGGAAGAATTTTTACAAATTGTATTGGTTTGATTTTTTTTACATTATTTATGTTTGTATTAACGATAATAATACAAGTGATACTTTTTTTGATAAAAGGATATATTATTATGTTTGTAAATAAAATAAAAAAATAAGTTTTATTAATATTGATAGATACAAATAGTAATTTTTTCAAATAATAAATAAAACAGATAAAAATAAAGAAATAAAAAGAAAGGAATTAATTATTATGGGCTTCACTTTAAAAATCGAAGGAAATGAGTCTCTTTTTTATGGTGAAAATATTGTGCAAATGGTAACTGCTTCACTTGATACACCAAATAATGTACGGGCAAAATTGATAAAATAACACCTTTTGTTTCCGAAACGATGGTTGTGTATAAAATGGTATCACAGCTGCAACAGAAGAACAAAACGCTAAGGCTGAAAATACAGGTAGTAGTACCATGCCAGGAATGTATCAAGGCGCACAAGTAATTAAAGATAAATAGGTTAATATTAAAAATAAAAAGATGAAAGGAGTTATCAATGGCATTTAGATATATGGTACTGAAAAACGGTTGGCTGATATTCAATTATGGAACGGGAATAGCAAATTTTAGGGCTTCAACAGGAAGACCTGGTATATCTGACCCATCTATTGAAAATATGGGACCAATACCACCTGGTTGGTATATTATATATCCTTCAGAAATAGAAGAAGGTAATGTAAATTTTTTAGAAAAAAAGATGACGTAGTTGACTATATGGCAACATATTCACATTATGTACTTAGAAATATTCGAGGGGATTGGGGTTATTATCGCGTAAAATTGCATCCTCAAAAATTAATGTATCCAAATAGGGATGGACATCGTTCAGAATTTTACCTACATGGAGGAAAAACTATTGGTTCAGCTGGATGTATTGATGTTGGCAGAGAAGATATTGCACTTTTTAAATTAATAAAAAGTACTAGTACTTATGATGGTACAGATAATATATTAGTTGAAGTTACAGAGTATCCTAACGGTAATGGTTGGAATAAATTAAGTGCTACTTCTCCAGTTGAAGAACTGGAACAATGGTGGAACAGTTTTTAAGTGAGGTGATATCTTGAAAGAATTCATAAGAAACACAGCACTTATAAAATTGTCCTTCAAATATAATATTTTTGTATTTATTTTATGCCTTATAATAGAAGGAATTTTATTTATAAATGAATATATAAAATTTAATACTGGTGTCTTTTATCCTTTAGGTATAAAAGAGTCTCAAATAGGATATTGGGAGAATATATTATTTTATTTATGGATTGTCTTGCTAACGTGTATAACATTAAAAGAAAGATTATTATTACTTTCTTTTAATGTTATAATCTTTATGAGTAAAGATATTGTTACTTTATATGAAGTTAGAGATGTTCCTATTCAAAATATGTTTTCATTTATATTTGAGCTTTATTATAAATATTATTTTAATGATTTATTTATATATCCTCTATTATCTTTGAAACGAATAATAATAGATATAATAATATTTATATTTAGTACGTTATTTATATGTTTATTAACAATAGCTTTGCAAATAGTACTATTTTTATTAAAAGAGTTTATGTTAGCTTCTTTAAGGTATATAAAAAAATAAAAGGATGATTTATCATGGGCTTCACTTTAAAAATCGAAGGAAATGAATCGCTTTTTTATGGCGAAAATATTGTACAGATGGTAACGGCTTCACTTGATACGCCGAATAATGTACGGGCAAAATCAACGCAAATGTGTTTAACGCTTCAAATTGCAGGAAAATTGCAAGCAGATGATAATGGCAGCATCAACAGCCAAACAGTAAAATTATTTGAATGGTCAATGATACCACCAGAAGAAGAAGACGTATATAGAACAGTAACCGTAGAATTTAATCATGGTGGACAGTGCTTCCGTCGAATTACTTTAGATACTGCCTTTGTTGTTGATTATGATGAAAGATATTCAACCAGTAGTGGTGTGGGAGATTTTTTCATGATAATTAGACAAAAAGCAGATATGATTAAAAATGCGAATGTTGAAGGAAATGTAGCATTAGCAGGTGGTCTAGGAGATATGGCAACTTCTCTAGGACAAGGTACAGGTATTGTAAATAATAAAACTAACGCTACAGATGCAGTTGGCAGAGCTATTGCATCTGTAGCAATGGAAAAAGTTTTACAGAAAGTAGACCCTTCAGAAACAGCATCATCTATTAATGCGGCAATACAAAATTCAAATAAATAAGAGTATAATAAATAGGATGAAAAAAGTCTTAAATATATTTGTAAGAACTAAAAACTAGAAAATCTCTACAATATAATATATGATATAGATACTAAAGATAATATTAGATTAGTCCATAGGAGACAAAAAACGAGGCTCATAATGTTGCAGCATCATGAACCTCTTGCAATAAATTTATATACCGCTAACGCCAAAGCGGTTAGGATTGTTGCTATTTATGTTGTCTATCAATCCATTTGCTTAGGTAATTACCGATTACGTTGCCGGTATGGAGATAGCAACGTATATATTATATAGACAGTTATTATATTTTGTTAAAACTGTATGAAAATATTTTCATTATCTATTAGCCGAAAAATAAGAAGTTGAAAATATCAAAGCTGGTATAGTTACAGAGCAACCCAATTTATAGAACACCTAAAATGCCACATTTTTAGACGATTTATAAAAAAAACGCTATACTATAGCGAAAAATTTCTGTATTCTAATGAGGATGTCGCACATAGGCATAACGTTAGTATGAATTGTGTTCAACATTTATCAGCAGAAAATGGATTGTCCAGAAGAAAAAAAGATGTTTAATCTATTGAAAAACTAATATAAAATGATATAATATAAATACAAAGATACTAATAGATGTATTTCCATCTGGAACAAAAATACTGTGAAGCGGCAACTTCACGGTATTTTTTTATAAAAAAACGAGGCTTTATGATGCGGCAACATCATAAAGCCTCTTGCGATAAATTTTATATACCGCTAACGCCAAAGCGGTCAGGATTATTGCTATTTGCGTCCGTCAATCCATTTACAAATGTAATACGAAGCGACACTTGCCATAACAGACACCATGAAAGATACTAATAAATTTTCCATCTGAAACACCTCCTCCCGTTGCCGGTCTGGAGATAGCAACGTATCTATTATATATACTACAAATAATAATTGTCAAAATGAATTTGATTTTAGTTATTACAGCAGGTACTAAACCATAATATATAATAATACGTATTGTGCTAGTTAAAATTTTTACTTGCAAAAAAAGTTCAACAAGAGTACAT
>OCPZ01000836.1_pt1 | contig 18006 bp, 15 predicted proteins | sample 1538881 | NCBI WGS metagenome assembly OCPZ01 (sample SAMN04571733, study PRJEB22368) | human gut metagenome | biome: human gut; material: stool | host: Homo sapiens | place: Luxembourg | collected 2013-01-11 | reverse complement strand
GGATTTATCGGAATGCAGGATCACGGTGACGATGTTTGGTTCCGCAATATCCGCGTGAAAGTTTTGGACTGATCGCGTAAATAATTCAAAGAGAGGCTGTGTTGAAAGTAAAATCAACTGGCGTTTAGTTCTGAATGACAGAATGATATGCCCGACGAACTTCTGACACAGCCTTTTCATTTTAATACTTGAACCCCTTTATCTACAAACATGAAACTCCAAATAAATTTATGTGCGTTGGCTCTTCTTTTAATGATTCCGTTTACAGCCATGGCACAGTCTAAAACAAAAGCGAAAGCAAAAGCTAAAAAAGAAGTAGCGATTCAACTCTATTCTGTCAGAGATATATTGAATAAGGTAGACAATAAGGATGGTAAATGTGACGCCGCTTATATTACTCTTCTGAAGAACTTGGCGAAAATGGGATATACCAGTGTGGAAGCCGCCAATTATAATAATGGAAAGTTTTACGACAGAACTCCCGGTCAATTTAAAAAAGATGTTGAATCTGCCGGACTGAAGGTTTTATCCTCACATTGCACAAGAGGATTGTCGAAAGAAGAATTAGCTTCCGGTGATTTTTCAAGTTCACTTCAATGGTGGGACCAGTGTATTGCTGATCATAAAGCTGCCGGTATGAGTTACATTGTAGCTCCTTGGATGGATGTGCCTAAAACACTTAAGGAGTTGGATACATATTGTGCTTATTACAATGAAATAGGCAAACGTTGCAAACAGCAGGGGATGTCGTTCGGATACCATAATCATGCTCATGAATTTCAGAAGGTAGAAGATAAAGTGATGTATGATTACATGATTGAGCATACCAATCCTGAATATGTTTTCTTCCAGATGGATGTTTATTGGGTAGTTCGCGGGCAAAACAGTCCGGTCGATTATTTTAATAAATACCCCGGTCGTTTTAAAATGTTCCATATCAAAGATCACAGAGAAATCGGACAGAGCGGAATGGTTGGTTTCGACGCTATTTTCAAGAATGCAAAGACGGCTGGTGTGAAGCATCTTGTTGCAGAGATAGAAAGCTACAGCATGCCTGTGGAGAAAAGTGTCGAGGTAAGTCTGGATTATTTGCTGGATGCTCCCTTTGTGAAAAGCTCATACGCTAAATAAGGATTGATCTTCGGAATCTCCAGCAATAGCTTTGTTGCTTGAGATAAGGCATAAAAAAAAGTCTGTGCATGCTTTAGCATGTCAGACTTTCAATTCTCTCTAGGCTGTTCTGAATTATTCAGCTACAGCTTCAGTTGCAGTGCTATCTGCATTCAAAGAGTCAGCTGCCTGAGCTGCTGCTTGTTCTGCTTCAGCTGCTGCTGCTTCTACAGCTGCAATTGAGTCAGCGATGCGGATAGAATCTTGTTGAGCTTTTGCTGCGTCAGCTGCTTTGTTACCACAAGATGCGAATGATACTGCTACGATAGCTACGGCCATCAAAACTAATTTTTTCATTTTCTTTGCTTTTTAAAAACGTAATACAATCAATTGCTTTATTAAAACGCTGCAAAGTTATGTACTTTTTCAATACGTTGTTCTCGAAAAGCCAACTATTTTTATATTTTTTTTTAGAAGCTTGTTATATTACGCCTTTATTCCATGTTTTAAAACATACTAATCGACAGCTATACTGTTATATAGATACCTTTTGATGCTTCTTTTCGGGGTCTTCTCAAATTCCGTGGGATAAAGCTGAATCTTGCTTACTTTCTCATAAGCAGCTTATTATTTAAGTTTTTCAGATTCTCATCCATAATGGTTTTCAGGTTATCCGGGTTGTTCAGTCCGAGGGAGTCCAATGCTTCGTAATCTGCATAAACCAGTGCTACCAGCTTCTTGTTACGTTCGATAACGAGGCTTTCAAGGATAAATGGCAGGTTGTTGAGTTTGGCTTCCAGTTCTTCGGGGAAGATATTCTGTCCGCTCGAACTCAGGATCATGCTCTTAAGTCGTCCGCGGATGAAGATATTTCCGCTGGCATCCATCGTACCGAGGTCACCGGTGCGCAGCCATCCGTCTTCGGTGAATACTTCCTGTGTGGCTTCCGGATTCTTGTAATACCCTACCATCACGTTTTCACCGCGTACTTGAATTTCTCCGGTTTCCGCTTCCGGGTTTTCCTTGTAAATGCGTGCCTCCATAATATCCAGTACTTTGCCTGAAGATCCCAATACAAATTCATTCCAGGGGGCATAGCTAATCAGCGGTCCGCATTCAGTCATACCATAACCGATGGTGAAAGGGAATTTTATTTTGTAGAAAAACTCTTCCACTTCCTGATTCATGGCAGCGCCTCCGATAATGATTTCCTTGAAACGACCGCCCAGGGCATCTATCAGTTTTTTGCGTATCTGATTGTAAATCTGGGTGTCGAGCAAAGGAATATTTAGTGCCCACTTCATACCTTTTTTATTTATGAGTGGCTGGATGACATTCTTATATATTTTCTCGATCACCAGCGGAACTGTGATGATCAGGTTCGGCTTGACTTCTTCAAAAGCCTTCATGATAATTTTGGGAGAAGGCGTTTTACCGAGCAGGGTGACATGAGTTCCGACGGCGGTTGCGGTCAGGAAGTCGAAGGCACAACCGTAGGCATGTGCCAACGGCAGAAAAGAAAGTACTTTATCTCCCTTTTTAAGTAACTCGGTACGGATGCCGAAAGTGACATTGCCGGCAAGATTGTTGCCTGTCAGCATTACACCTTTACTAAAACCGGTGGTTCCCGATGTGTAGTTCAGCAGCATAACCTTGTCATTGGACAACGTCGTGTATTGGACGTCTTCGCGCGTGAATCCTTTCGGATATGCAGCGTGCATTTCATCGTTGAGGTGTACCAGAAACTTCTGGATGGTTTCTCCATCCCGCTGATAAAGACAGCGGAAGTCGGTGAGCGAAAAGACTCCGCGCAGTTCGGTCAGCTTTTCTTCTTCCAGGTTTTCCCAGATATTGTCGCTGGTAAACAGGAAGACGGATTCGGAATGATTGACGATGTGGTGCACATCGTTGGGCGTAAAGTCCTGTAGAATAGGGACGATGATGGCTCCGTAGGTGATGGTTGCCATATAGGCGATACACCAATGGGCATTGTTTTTGCCGATAACGGCTATTTTATCTCCTCTTCGCAGGCTGCAATATTTGAAAAGCAGGTGTATGCGGGCGATTTCTTCGGCTACCTGGCCATAAGTATAATGAACGGATTCACCATAATCGGTATAGCAAGGTAAATCCCAATTTTCCCGAAAACTATTTTCGTATAGTTTAATGAAATTCTCTTTAATCATTGCACGTTTTTTAGTGAATTGTGCAAAAATAGGAATAAACTTTCGTATCCTAAAGTGTTTTACTAATAATAATGTGTAACTTTGCAGGAAATATGCGTTATAACAGATTATGATAGATACCACTGTATTTCAAAATAAGACAGCCGTTTATTATACGTTAGGCTGCAAATTGAACTTTTCAGAGACTTCAACTATCGGAAAAATCCTGCGGGAGGCAGGAGTCCGGACTGCACGTAAAGGGGAAAAAGCAGATATCTGTGTGGTAAATACCTGTTCGGTGACGGAGATGGCAGATAAGAAATGCCGTCAGGCTATTCACCGTTTGGTAAAGCAGCATCCCGGAGCTTTTGTGGTAGTGACCGGCTGCTATGCACAGTTGAAACCCGGTGACGTGGCAAAGATAAAAGGAGTAGATGTAGTGCTGGGTGCCGAGCAAAAAGGAGACTTGCTTCAGTATTTGGGTGACCTTCATAAGCATGAAGAGGGAGAGGCATTTACTACTACCACCAAAGATATCCGTTCGTTTTCACCTTCGTGTTCACGTGGCGACCGTACCCGTTTCTTCCTGAAAGTACAAGACGGATGCGATTATTTCTGTTCCTATTGTACCATTCCTTTTGCCCGTGGACGCAGTCGTAACGGTACCATTGCCTCTATGGTGGAGCAGGCGGAACAGGCTGCTGCCGAAGGTGGAAAAGAAATAGTGCTGACTGGAGTGAATATCGGAGACTTCGGTAAGACTTCCGGCGAAACTTTTTTTGATCTGGTGAAAGCACTGGATCAGGTGGAAGGCATTGAACGCTACCGTATTTCCTCCATCGAACCTAATTTGCTGACCGATGAAATCATCGAGTTTGTTTCCCGTTCCCGTAGATTTATGCCCCATTTCCATATTCCCTTGCAGTCAGGTTGCGATGAAGTGCTGAAGTTGATGCGCCGTCGTTATGATACAGCCCTCTTCGCTTCTAAAATAAAGAAAATCAAGGAAGTGATGCCCGATGCTTTTATCGGGGTCGATGTAATAGTAGGTACGCGCGGAGAGACGGAAGCGTATTTTGAACAGGCTTATCAGTTCATTTCCGGATTGGATGTGACACAGTTGCATGTGTTCAGTTACTCCGAACGTCCGGGAACACAGGCTTTGAAGATAGATTATGTAGTTTCGCCGGAAGAAAAACATCAGCGTAGCCAGCGGCTACTGGCGCTTTCGGATGAAAAGACGCAGGCTTTTTATGCCCGTCATATCGGGCAGACCATGGAGGTATTGATGGAAAAATCGAAAGCGGGTACTCCCATGCACGGGTTTACCGCCAACTATATCCGGGTGGAAGTAGAGAATGATGAATCATTGGATAATCAGATGATTAACGTTCGGCTGGGAGAATTTAATGAAGAGATGACAGCGCTTAAAGGCACAATTCTGATGAATGATGAAGTCTAGATTTATTTATTGGCTGGTATATAGCGGGATGTGGCTGTTTTCGGCGCTTCCCTTCCGCATGTTGTACATACTTTCGGATTTTAACTACCTGTTGATGTATCGTATAGGAAGGTATCGGCGGAAAGTAGTGCGGGAGAATCTGAAGAAGTCTTTTCCCGAGAAAAGCAAGGAGGAAAGATTGCAGATAGAACGTCGTTTCTACCGTTACCTTTCGGACTATATGCTCGAAGACTTGAAAATGCTCCACATGTCACCCGAGGACCTTTATCAGCGGATGACCTATAAGAATACGGAACAATATCTGGAACTGACCGAGAAATACGGCGGAATCATTGTGATGATTCCTCATTATGCCAACTATGAATGGCTGATCGGGATGGGAGCGATCATGAAGCCGGGAGATGTACCGGTACAGGTCTATAAACCTTTGAAAGATAAGTATCTGAACGAGTTATTTCAACGTATCCGTTCCCGTTTCGGAGGATATAACATTCCGAAACATTCGACGGCACGCGAAATTATCAAGTTGAAGCGTGAAGGCAAAAAGATGGTAGTCGGCTTGATTACGGATCAGTGGCCCAGCGGGAATGAAAAATACTGGACGACCTTTCTGGGTCAGGAAACCGCTTTTCTGAATGGGGCGGAGCGTATCGCGAAGATGATGAACTTCCCTGTGTTCTATTGTGACCTGACAAAACCCGGCAGGGGGTATTGCATAGCTGAATTTAAGTTGATGACAGAAAAGCCGAAGGAAACAAGCGAAGGAGAAATCACGGAAATGTTTGCCAATTACCTGGAACAGACGATTCGCAGGGAGCCGGCTTATTGGCTGTGGTCACATAAACGTTGGAAAGCTTCTAAAGCTGAATGTGAAAGGGGGTGATGATGAAAGTATCGGTAGTTATTCTGAATTGGAACGGGTGCGATATGCTTCGTACTTTTCTTCCGTCTGTGGTCCGCTGTTCGAAGAGCGGACAAGTAGAAGTCTGTGTAGCCGACAATGGCTCTACGGATGCTTCTGTGGAGATGCTCCGGGAAGAATTTCCTTGTGTCAGAATCATTGTGCTCGATCAGAATCATGGCTTTGCGGATGGATATAATCTGGCTTTGCAGCAGGTCGAAGCGGAATATGTGGTACTTCTGAACTCCGATGTTGAAGTGACGGAACATTGGCTCGAACCGATGATCTCCTATTTGGATGCTCATCCGGAGGTAGCCGCCTGTCAGCCGAAGATCCGAAGCCAGCGGCAAAAAGAGTATTTTGAATATGCCGGAGCAGCCGGAGGATTTATTGATAAGTACGGCTATCCCTTCTGTCGCGGGCGCGTGATGGAAGTTGTTGAGAAAGACGAGGGGCAGTATGACACAATCCTTCCGGTTTTCTGGGCGACGGGGGCCGCCCTGTTTATCCGCCTTGCAGATTATCGTGAAGCAGGAGGACTGGACGGACGTTTCTTTGCTCACATGGAAGAGATTGATTTATGCTGGCGGTTGCGTTCCCGTGGTCGGAAAATAGTTTGCATTCCTCAGAGTACGGTCTATCATGTCGGCGGGGCAACTCTTAAAAAGGAGAATCCCCGTAAGACTTTTCTGAATTTTCGTAATAATCTTGTCATGCTCTATAAGAATCTTCCGGATGAAGAGTTAAATAAAGTGATGCGTATCCGGGCTTGTCTCGATTATGTGGCAGCATTCACATTTCTGCTGAAGGGACAGTTGGACAACGCCCGTGCGGTGATGCGCGCCCGGAAAGAGTATAGACAGATTTGTCCTTCATTTTCTTCTTCCCGTAAAGATAACTTGCGAAAAACTTCTTTGAATCCAATCCCTGAACGGATAAAAAGTAGTATCTTGTGGCAGTTTTATGTGGGAGGGTGCAAAAGATTCTCTCAATTGTCGGATTTAAAAGGATAACAAAATGGAATCAAAAGTAAGAAGAGGCATCGGGCTGGTAGCGCATGATGCTATGAAAAAAGACCTTATCGAATGGGTACTGTGGAACTCGGAACTGTTGATGGGAAATAAATTCTACTGTACAGGTACGACGGGTACTCTGATTCTGGAAGCACTGAAGGAGAAGCATCCTGAAGTGGAATGGGATTTTACTATTCTGAAATCGGGTCCTTTGGGCGGTGACCAGCAGATGGGATCGCGTATTGTGGACGGTCAGATTGATTATCTTTTCTTTTTCACTGACCCTATGACACTGCAGCCGCATGATACGGATGTAAAAGCGTTAACCCGTCTGGCAGGTGTTGAAAATATAGTTTTCTGCTGTAATCGTTCTACTGCGGATCATATCATTTCCAGCCCTCTGTTTATGGACCCCGATTATGAACGTATTCATCCGGACTATTCCGGCTATACGAAGAGGTTCGAAAATAAATCCGTGGTAACGGAGGCGGTAGAATCGGTGAATAAAAGAAAAAGAAAAAAGAGATAGGTCGCTTGTAGACTGAAATCATACTTATAGTGCAAGGCTGCTTCATTGTTTTGAGGCAGCCTTCTTGTATATGGACCTGATCTTCTGGAAAGTAAGCGCAGCTCGGGACTTGCTGTCCTTTAATAAAGTGTGTCCTTCCGATCGCTATTATCGTAGATGAGAATCCCCCTATATAGGAGGGCAGAGAAGGTCGCTGATACCTTGCTCGTGCCACGCCTTTGGCACAACTGTGCCATCGCGGTGTCACAACTGTGCCAAGCGCTTGGCACAACCGTTCCCTATGGGTTGGCACAACCATTCCCATAGGTTGTCACAGTTGTTCTATCAAGTTGGCACAATCGTTCCGCCAGATTGACACAGGCGGTTCAATTATAGGTAATCGTGATTATCTGCTGCAATGCAGTTCTACACCGGCTGAGTCTATATCTGCCCCCATCGGTGGATTCCGTTTGGAAAGGCGAAGTTCTATTTCTTCGATAGCAGGAAATTCTGCGAGCAGTCTTTGGGCTATTCGTCCGCATACATGTTCCAGCAATTTGGAGGAGACGGACATTTCCGCTTTCACAGCTTCGTGTATGTCGGCATAGCTGACTGTATCCGATACATTGTCTGTTTGGATAGCCTGGCTGATATCTACCTTCAATCTCAGATTGATAAGATATTCATTTCCAATGATATTCTCTTGTGGCGCTACTCCATGATAGGCGAAGCAGCAGATGTCTTTCAGCAAAATATAGCTGTTGTTTATCTTCATGTCTTTTTATTTTATAAAAAAGTAAAGGTATGGCTTTATCTGTGAGAATCTAGTCATCAACCATGTTAGGTGAATGCGGGTTTTAGTCCCATGGCAGACGTCGTGCGATGTCTATGACATGGGGAACCTCTTTATTCAAAGGTTCGCCGTTCAGTACCGTTTCATATTTCTTTAAATAGGCTTCTGCCATTACGCTTGAATTGAATAAATCTCTGGCATATTCGTGGCAGACTTTCGGAGAATACTGTGCTGACTGTATATGTTCCGCCATTTCCTGTTTGTGAGTAGTGAGAAAACCTACTTCCGGTGGAATAAGTTCGGGCAGTGCCCCGTAGGGAGTGCCGAAGACGGGAGCTCCGAAATAGAGAGATTCTGTTATAGCCAGGCCGAAAGGTTCGTGCCATGTGACGGGGAAGATCAGTCCTTTCGATTGTTCAATAAATCCTTTTTTCTTCGAATCGTCTACCATTCCATGAAAGTGAATTCGTGGATTCCACGTAAAGCGGAAGCCCATTTTGAGGTTAAGGCGATAACCGCCTAAAACGTCCAGCTGTGCATTTTTTATACTTTCGACGACGGCGATGGCTCCTTTCATGTTTTTGACCTTCCAGGCTGCTTTGCCCAGAAAGTGATAGTTCTTTCTGGAGAGGGTGAGATTGGCGGGGCCATAATCGTCCCAGTCCAGTCCGTTGTATACGAATGATTCACTTCCAAGTCTTTGCGCATGGTTGCGTGAGACAAAAACAATGTTCCGGTCTGCATTGGCAGGGATTCCATTGCCGTGGATGGTCAGTAGGTGTGGCTTGGTAATTCCATCGGGAACGGGAATGTTGAAATGCACGAGGTCCGTATCTGCGGGGATTTGGGCATTTAAGTTTCCGGCAGGATCGAGTTCTATTACTTTTGCAAAAGGACAATAAGAGCCTTTTCCTGCGATGAAGGTAACTTTGTGTCCGCGTTTATCCAGTTCCTTGCCCAGATACCACATTACTCTTTGAGTTCCGCCGTATTTTATTGATGGAATCTTATCTCCTAAGACAATTGTAATATTCATTTGTTTTTGATCTATAGTTCTTTGGAGCAAAAGTAGTAATTTATTTGATAATTGAACTTAGAGTTAATAAAAGTTTGGCTTGTACTATGTTTTATTATTTGACTTTTAATAAATCCTTCTGTGCTACCAACTGTGGAATAATCTTAAGCAGGATAGGGGTAAAGAGAACACAAATGGCGAGTGTCAGCAGGAGCAGTACGCTTGCTTCTGCCCAGCCATTATGGATATAGTGCGAAACCACCGGGCTTACAAAATGTATAATCGGACCATGAATGCTGAGCGTGATTATGGAGTATCGTCCCAGATAAGAAACGATGCTCATTCTTTTTATTTTCTTACAGATCAGCATAATCATAAAGATTCCGGCAAAGGCAGCGGTGTATACCTGAAATATGTTTCCGGGGTAATTGTTGGTTCGCATTCCCGGTGTGGTAGCTGTGAAGTACATCACGACCAATGCCAGCAGAACAAACACAGGGATCGTCTTGTCGAACCGATGGCTGGGAAACAGGAAGAAATTATACCGGCGAATCCAGAAACCTGCCGCATAGAAGGGGAGGGCAGTCATCGCAACATCTATATATAGAGGAAGTTCTATGTGCAGTTTGCCTAGAAAGAATCCCGTACATCCGGTCAGTATAGTCGCTGCAAACATAAGGGGTAAATGCCTTTCACGCAGATAGTGAATCAGATAGAACAGGATATTGCAATTGAACAGAGCCAGCAAAAACCAGATGGGGGATTGAACTTGATAAGGTCGTGTCCGTGAAAGACAAACAGTAATTCTTTCCACGATACGGGTAGGTGGAAAGTCCCCGGTGCGATTTTCCAGACAATATATTTTAGCAGGAAGGCGCTGACATAAAAGAAGATAAAGGGAATGATTAACTTATTTATCTTTCTGACAGTGAAACCGGATAATCCCTCGTAAGGCTTGAAGAAAATTCCGGAGATAAAGAAGTAGAGAGGCATACGGAAGCAGGATAACATAGAATGCTTGTCAAGCTGGTCGAAAGCGCCTCCGATATGCGCCATCACTACCAGAATAATGCAGACTCCCTTGGTTAAGTCTACAAAATCCATACGCTGATTCTGATTATCTGTCATTTATCTTGCTTTGCGTTTCTGCGCTGCAAAGATACTTGAATAATTGGAAAAAGAGGAATGAAGGGAAATAAACAATCGTCTTATGGAAGAGAAAGGGATGTGGCAAAATGCTCATCTGATTTTTTTCAGGCACGGACGACACGGATAGACACGGTTTTAAGAGATAGACTATCAAAACCGTGTTCATCCGCGTCATCCGCGCCTGAAAATATCATCATCATGAATCGTTGATTCTGTTTTTTGATTCTTTCTACAGACAGTGGAACTTCTCTCTTTATTTCTTAGGAGCCCTTCCGGTGTATTTTATCAACTCTCGTATCTTATCATTGAGTCCTTTTGCTTTCATCAACTGCTCCAAAGTAAGATGCATCCGGTAACGCCAATAATTGCGCGGATTGGATGGTACATTAATCCGTTCTTCCTGGACATTCGGATTTCTCCATTTACCGTCAATACTCAACCAGTCTTGCAGTGACAAAATACAAAGAATGGAATTGCTTTTCAGATGATTGCGTACTATCTCTTCGCACAATTCGGGAGTGGCAACTGTCGGTGCAGTTCCGTAATGTCCAAGCATCGTGTTATAATAACGCTGTGTCTGCAAATAATCTTCTTCCCACCAGCCGCGCAAAGTTGACATGTCATGAGTGGAGATAGTGCAGACAGACCGATATGGATATTCATTTAAATATCCGAACTCGTGCATCGGATTCTTAGGCATCCGCTGAATCTCCAGACTGAGGATACGAAGGTCATTCATGACGGATGGAACGCAGTCCGGAATCATTCCTAAATCTTCTCCGCAAACCAGCATGCGTGTCGATTGTGTCAGTTGTGGCAACTTCTTCATAGCCTGCTGGCGCCAGAACTCATTGTGGCGATGGTAATAATACTGATCGTATAACTTGTTAAACGCATTCTGTTCCTGCTCACTAAGTGAACGGAAAATAAAGTCGCGTTGTATTCCGATGCGGGGATGATATTTATCTTTTTCCTTTGTATCCGGCACGAACAGGACATCACTGATCAATGTATACAGCCCATCCCGAATCCAGATACTGTTTTCATCATTCTTTCCTGCAAAGAAGCTTTCCACCTTCCGTTGAGTTTCGAACTCCGGTTTCATGTGATAGACACCGGATGTCTCGGAAGGACTGAGAAATGTCTGTTTCACATAATCGGTATGCGGGCCGAATATCTGTCCGAGAAAGGATTCATGAATATAGGGCATCAGATATTCCTCCCGGAAGGGAAGGCCGTAACTTTCGATTTCTTCCTTACTCATAGGGATGGAGGGAACGAACTGTCCCAGCAATCCATGCACGGCATGCATCGGGATTTCCCAAATACGGAAGAAACCAAGAATATGGTCAATCCGGTATGCATCGAAGTATTTCGCCATTTTCTGAAAACGCTTCATCCACCAACGATAACCATCCTTTTCCATAACGTCCCAGTTGTAGGTAGGAAATCCCCAATTTTGTCCGTTTACAGAGAAGTCGTCGGGAGGGGCGCCCGCTTGTCCGTTGAGGTTGAAGTAATGCGGTTCTGTCCATGCTTCCACACTATTGCGGCTGATACCGATCGGAATATCTCCTTTGAGTGCGACACCGTGTTCGCGGGCATATTTCGTAGCGGCTACCAGTTGCAGGTGCAGATGAAACTGAATATAAAAATAGAGTGCGATATGCGGATAATCTACAGATTCCGGCTGACACATCTTCTCTATATCTTGAGCATTATAAACAGCATGTCTGGGCCATTCGCGGAAATTAGGCGTCTGGAAGGCGTCGCGCAAATAACTGAAAACCGCATAAGGCTGCAGCCATTCCTTGTTGGCTTCAAAGAATTCTCCAAACTCTTTGGAAGCCAATACTTTTTTTCCTTCCTGCTTGAAGATCAGGCGGAAGTACTCCCATTTGGTTTGATTGACAGCTTCATAATCAATCGCCGGCAGACTGTTAAGTTCTTTCTGTCTTTGATTGAACTTGGCTGAGGCTGCCTTATCTTTTAATGTCCCCATCTGCTTTATATCCGCATACATCGGATGGAAAGCATAAATGGAAATACTGTTGTAAGGATAAGAATCGGTCCATGCATGAGTCATGGTAGTATCATTGATCGGTAATATCTGTATTACCTTTTGTTGGGTACTTACGGCCCAGTCAATCATACGTTTCAAGTCTCCGAAGTCTCCTACTCCGAAACTTTTCTCTGACTTCAGTGAAAAAACAGGAATCGCTATACCGGCTCCCTTCCAGACTGGAATATCGAAATAAGCATATCGGTCGGAGATGACCAATGTCTCATTTGTTTTTAACTCCGGGTCGGCAAGATAACGGTTGGGATTGTTTTCCCAGCAGTCCGCTTTTTTTTCTTCTTTATGATAGAGTATGAACTTGTATTCCAGCGGGAATTTCAGCTTACTTGCATCCAGTTCGATCTGCCATTCCGGAAAGTTTGCGTCGCTCATAGGGATAGCTTTGTCCGGGTCCCAGTTTCCTAATGCTTTCTGGTTTCCGCAGATAGCCAGGCAGTAGTCTTTGTTGATGCGTGGGGCGTATGCCTTGATCACCAGCCCTTTTTTATGGCAGGGAGGAACCTCCGCTCTGTCGGGATGAGCCAGTAAGGCTTCCGTAAAGGCGGAACTGTAGAAGTAGACTTGCTCGGGGATATTTTTCCAGCAGTCTTTGATCTGATACTTCTTTTTAGAGACACCGGATAAAAAGAGGCGTCTTGGAAAACTGTCCCATTCTTTACGGATGATGAGTTGGTTTTGTTCTATCTGGTAGCTGTAATTGATGGTCATTCCTTCTTTGGGAACTTCCAGTTCCACGTCTGCCGTCCAGTATATACCGTCTGTGGTATGCATGGGGACGGATTCCGGCAGTAGCCCGGCAATCCTGACTTCTTCTCCCCAACTGGTACGATATTCGATATTAAATGATACAGTCATATATATTAGATTTTGATTGGATACTAATGACTATGCAAGTATAAGACATTTTTTTGGATAAAAAATAAAAGGAGCCGTTTTCGGACTCCTTTTAATCTTTTGTTTATATATTAATTAACATACGACCGATGTTAACCGCATCTGGAAGCACCACAAGTGGTACAGATCAGACAGCCTTCCTGATAGACCAAAGTTTCATTGCCGCAATTCGGACATTTCTTCCCTTTGGCTTCCGTTCCGTCCTGGATATATTTCTTCAATGCACGTTCTACACCGTTTTTCCAAGTATTGATACTTTCACTGTTCAGTTGCAGAGAACCTACCAGTTTGATCACCTGTTCAATCGGCATCCGGTAACGGAGTACGCCGGAGATCAGCTTCGCATAGTTCCAGTATTCTTTGTTGAACTTCTCTGACAAGCCTTCGATAGTTGTCTTATATCCGCGTTTGTTTTCGAACTGGAAGTCATAACGCTTGGTTCCGTCTTCGTCTACATTCTTGATGATACGTCCGGTAGTCACGCTCTTCGGCAGCAAGATACCTTCATCGTCATCCTGCAAACCGGTGAATATCTCGTAAGGATGTCCGTCCAGCAGTCCTACGAAGGCCACCCACTTTTCTTTGTTGTTCTGGAAACGGACCACGTCAGCTTCCAGTACTCTTGGGCGTGTCTCCACTACCGTAGGCGGTTTGCAAGGAGGAAGTTCGGCTTTCTTTTCCGATTTGGTTGAAATCAAGACTCCCGAACGTGAACCGTCGCGGTATACCGTACATCCTTTGCAGCCGGATTTCCATGCTTCCACATATAAGCGGTTGACAAGGTCTTCGTCTACATCGTTCGGAAGATTGATGGTTACGCTGATAGAGTGGTCCACCCATTTCTGGATTCTTCCCTGCATCTTCACTTTCATCAACCAGTCTACATCATTGGAAGTAGCTTTATAATAAGGTGACTTGGCTACCAATTCATCAATTTCTTCCTGAGTATAACGTTTGGCGGGATCGTATCCGTTAGCTTCCATCCAAGTCACGAACTTGTGGTGGAATACGATATATTCTTCGAATGCGTCGCCTGTCTCGTCAACAAAGTCAACATGTACGTTCGTATCATTCGGATTTACTTTTCTTCTACGCTTGTAAACAGGCAGGAAAACCGGTTCAATACCGGAAGTCGTCTGTGTCATCAGACTGGTTGTTCCTGTAGGAGCAATCGTCAGACAGGCAATATTACGACGACCGTATTTCTTCATTTCTGCATACAGTTCCGGATCAGCTTCGGCCAGACGCTGAATGAACGGGTTGTTCTGTTCGCGTTCGTTGCTGTATATTTCGAAAGCACCACGTTCTTTAGCCATTTCAACAGAAGAGCGATAGGCACCGAGAGCAACTGTTTTGTGTACTTTCTCTGAGAATTCGGTCGCTTCTTCCGTTCCGTAACGCAATCCCAAAGCAGCAAGCATATCGCCCTCCGCAGTGATACCTACACCCGTACGACGGCCTTGACCGCTCTTCTTGTAGATTTTCTCCCACAATACACGTTCGGCACGTTTCACTTCTTCGTTTTCAGGATCGGCGTTGATCTTATTCATGATCCGTTCGATCTTCTCCAGTTCAAGGTCGATGATATCGTCCATGATGCGCTGAGCTAAAGCCACGTGTTTGTGGAATAGATCGAAATCGAAATAGGCATCCGGCTTGAACGGATTTACTACATAAGAATACAGGTTGATGGCCAACAGACGGCATGAGTCATAAGGACACAATGGAATCTCGCCGCATGGATTGGTCGATACCGTCTTGTAACCTAGGTCTGCGTAGCAATCGGGCACAGACTCACGGATGATGGTATCCCAGAACAGGACACCGGGCTCTGCTGATTTCCATGCGTTATGCACAATCTTCTTCCATAGCGTGGAAGCATCTATTTCTTTAGTGACAGTCGGATTTTCCGAATCGATCGGATATTGTTGTATATAAGGTTTCCCTTCAACGGCAGCCTGCATGAAAGCATCGTCCAGTTTGACGGAAACATTGGCTCCGGTTACTTTACCTTCCGTCATCTTGGCATCGATGAAAGCTTCCGAATCCGGATGTTTGATAGACACACTCAACATCAATGCACCGCGGCGACCGTCCTGGGCAACTTCGCGGGTAGAGTTGGAAAAACGCTCCATGAACGGAACGAGACCGGTAGAAGTCAGTGCTGAATTTTTAACGGGAGAACCTTTCGGACGGATATGAGATAAGTCGTGACCTACTCCTCCACGTCTTTTCATGAGCTGTACCTGTTCTTCGTCTATTTTGATGATAGCGCCATAAGAGTCTGCTGCGCCGTCTACTCCGATTACGAAGCAGTTGGATAGTGAAGCGACCTGATAGTCATTACCGATACCCGTCATCGGGCTTCCCTGTGGAACGATGTACTTAAAGTGATCCAGCAGATCGTACAGTTCCTTGGCTGTCAATGCATTCGGATACTTTGCTTCGATACGCGCTACTTCATTGGCAATTCTCCAATGCATGTCTTCCGGGGATTTTTCATAGATGTTTCCGAAAGAATCCTTTACTGCATACTTGTTTACCCAAACCCTTGCAGCAAGCTCGTCGCCTTGAAAATATCGTAAAGATTCTTCAAAGGCTTCGTCATAAGAATAAATTTGTTTTTCCACGATCCAATGTGTCTTAGATTTTATTATTTAATAAGTAATGTGTAGAAGTTTACTTATCACTAACAAATGTGGTTGCAAAGCTAAGAATGTTTTTTCATCTATCAAAATAAAAATGAAACATTTTATCAACAGGCTTTAAGTTTTCCGTTTGTTATTGTTAAGTAATTGATTAACAGATAACTTTGCGTTTTGTTCACGGCTTTAAGTTTTCCAAAAAGAAAATTAGAATCTTTCATTGGATATAGCGAAATAATATTTCTTTTTATATCTTTGCAAAAAAAAGATATGTTTGAGACCGTAAAGAACAGAAGGACAGTCAGGAAATACTTGCAGAAAGATATTGCTCCTGATTTGTTAAATGATTTGCTCGAAACCTCTTTCCGTGCTTCTACGATGGGAGGGATGCAACTTTATAGTGTTATTGTGATCCGTGATGCGGAGATGAAAGAGAAACTTTCTCCTGCTCATTTTAATCAGCCGATGGTAAAAGGAGCGCCTGTCGTGCTCACTTTTTGTGCCGATTTTCGTCGCTTTAGTAAATGGTGTGAGCAGCGAAACGCTGTTCCGGGCTACGATAATTTAATGTCTTTTATGAATGCGTCAATGGATACTTTATTGGTGGCGCAGACTTTCTGTACATTGGCAGAAGAAGCAGGATTGGGGATTTGTTATCTGGGCACGACTACTTACAATCCGCAAATGATTATCGATACGCTTCAATTGCCTGAACTGGTGTTTCCTATTACGACTATCACAGTAGGTTATCCGGATGGTACTCCGGTACAGGTAGATCGTTTACCTCTGGAAGCTGCCGTGCATCAGGAAGTCTATCATGATTATACTCCCGAGGACATAGACCGCCTGTATGAGTACAAGGAGTCGTTACCGGAAAATAAACAGTTTATAGAAGAAAACAAGAAAGAAACTTTGGCTCAGGTATTTACGGATGTACGTTATACAAAGAAAGATAATGAATTTATGTCTGAGAATTTACTGAAAGTGCTTCGTCAGCAAGGATTCTTATAATAAGTATTAGGTATTAAGTATTAGGCATTAACCGTAGCTGCATAAAGCAAAGCGGAGCAATCCGCATGGATAATACCTAATACTTAATACCTAATACTTAAATTATTTCTTCTTCAGTAGTGATTCTATTTCCTGTACTTCAGCTTGGAAACTCTTGTCTACTTCCAGTTGACCTTTCACGGTTTTGCAGGCATGCAGTACTGTTGCATGGTCTTTGTTGCCAATGAACTTACCGATCTTCGAAGTCGAGAAGTCCGTATAATTTTTAGCCAGATACATGGCGATCTGACGTGCCTGAACCACTTCTCTTTTTCTGGATTTGGTGTGAATAGCCGAAGCTTCCAGGTCAAAGTGTTTGCATACAACTTTCAGAATATCGTCAATGGTTACTGCTTTTGTTTCGTTGTGAACTACGCCGTGTACAATATGTTGGGCTAAATCCAGGTCTATTTCTTTATTGAAAATAGTAGAACGTGCCATAATGGCGATAACGATACCTTCCAAGTCACGTACACTCTCATTTACATTTTCAGCGATATAGTCGATCACTTCCGGTGGGAATTGCAGACCGTCGCGGTGTATTTTGTTCCGCAAAATGTTTTTGCGGAGTTCGACAGTCGGTTTTTCCAGTTCCGCCACCATTCCCCATTTAAAGCGCGTTAACAGACGTTCTTCCATTCCCTGCAATAATACCGGAGCACGGTCAGAAGTCAGTATAAGCTGCTTTCCGTTTTGATGTAAGTGATTGAAGATATGGAAGAATGTATTTTGAGTTTTTGTTACTCCGGCAAATTCCTGAATATCATCAATGATTAATACATCAATCGTTTGGTAGAAGTTGATAAAGTCGTTAGTCGTGTTGTTACGTACAGAGTCTGTATATTGCACTTGAAACAGATGCGCCGAAACATACAGTACTCTTTTATCGGTATATAATTCTTTAATTTTAGTACCGATCGCGTTTGCCAGGTGTGTTTTCCCCACTCCGGATGCTCCGTAGAGGAACAATGGATTGAAGGCAGTACCTGCTGGATTTTGCGCAACCGCTTCTGCTACGCTTCTTGAAAGTTTGTTGCTGTATCCTTCTATAAAGTTCTCGAAATTGTAATTCGGATTCAAGTGCGGGTCTAAATCCTGAACAGCCGGAGCTTTCAGAAAGCTGGGCGCCTTGTTGCCGTTGGTGATACTTTTAGGGGTAACAGCTGTAGAACGATTGCTTGCTTCGAGATTCACGGTTTGATTCGGAATCGAAGTCTTGTC
>OCPZ01000801.1_pt1 | contig 18565 bp, 10 predicted proteins | sample 1538881 | NCBI WGS metagenome assembly OCPZ01 (sample SAMN04571733, study PRJEB22368) | human gut metagenome | biome: human gut; material: stool | host: Homo sapiens | place: Luxembourg | collected 2013-01-11 | reverse complement strand
CCTGGAATTCACAGGCAGAACAGGGGCTTTTATTTTTTAAAGCGAAATCTCTGCCAAAGACTATATCATGCCAGATTACAGCCCCATGCATCGAAGATGCATTTAAAATGGGCTGTAATCGTTACTGCTCACACAGTATGTGTGAACAGTAACACATTTTTTGTATTTTATATCGTACAGAATCGAAACATAATTGCAATTCTTAAAAAATCATGATACCCTTTGTATACATAATACTTATATAGGCAAAAAATTTTGCTGTATAATTTTTGTGTATGCAGAGGGTATTGTTATAATAAGAAATTTGCCCGTAAAATGCATCTAAATTGAGATTGTAAATCTTTGCAAAGAGCACACGTAAAGTCCTTTTTGCACAAGATTGTTTATTAGAAAAAGAAAAGACGCTGACATCAAAAGAATCACTTGAGATGAAAGGTATGGCATAAATGGAAAATGTAAGAGGCGCAATGCGACTCTTATTAGGCTGTACCTGAAATTAGGGGTACAGTTTTTTTTATTCCAAAATCTGTATCATAGATTCGTGTATGAAAATCATATAAATTTGATAATCAGGGAGGAAACGAATGGATACAAGAGTAGCTTTGATCGGGATCATCGTTGAAAATATGGATTCCACGCCGGAATTAAATAAACTTTTGCATGAATACGGCTCGTATATTATCGGACGGATGGGTCTGCCATACCGTGAGCGGAATGTGCATATCATCAGCGTTGCAATCGATGCGCCGCAGGATGTTATCAATGCACTTTCCGGGAAAATCGGCAGACTTGATGGAATCACGGCAAAGACGGTGTATTCGAATGTTGGCATGGCATAAGCTGGCGTGGATATGAATTGAAAATATACACATTGGGCAAAATCAAAAGAAATATATGTCGGATGCCCAATCTCACTAGCAGAAAGACCATTATGATCGGACAGGGATAAATTTATGTTACAAAACCAGAGAACACCAGACAAAAACAAACAGAAAAACTATGGCATGTCAGCGCAGAATTTTAAAAATCTGCCAGAGACAATAGAAAAGACAGCAGATATCACAAAAGAACAGCTTGCATTTCTTCTTGCCACAGAGGACGATGCGATGATACAGGATTTAAAGCAGCGTGCGCGGAACACAGGTGACCGCATCTATGGAAAAAATGTCTACATCCGCGGACTGATTGAGTTCACAAATTACTGCAAAAATGACTGCCTTTACTGTGGAATCCGCAGAAGTAACTGCCACGCAGACCGCTACCGGCTGACGGAAGAAGAGATTCTTTCCTCCTGTAAAAACGGATATGAGCTGGGATTTTGCACCTTTGTACTGCAGGGTGGGGAGGATGGATTTTATACCGATGAAAAGATCTGTCAGATCGTTTCAAAGATAAAGGCAGAATATCCCGACTGTGCGGTGACACTTTCTATCGGAGAAAAATCAAGAGAGAGCTATCAGGCATATTTTGATGCGGGGGCAGACCGGTATCTGCTGCGCCACGAGACGGCAGATGAGGCACATTATAAGAAACTGCACCCGGCAGAGATGTCCTATCAGAACCGGATGCGCTGTCTTAGAGATTTAAAAGAAATCGGATATCAGACCGGATGCGGATTTATGGTAGGTTCGCCTTATCAGACCGTAGATACCCTGTGGGAAGATCTGCAGTTTATCCGTAGATTGAAACCGCAGATGGTCGGTATTGGTCCGTTTATCCCGCAGAAAGATACGCCGTTTGGTACTGAGACAGCGGGCACTATGGAGATGACACTGCGGCTGCTTTCCATTATCAGACTGATCCATCCGCATGTACTTCTCCCGGCGACCACAGCGCTTGGAACGATTCATCCCAAGGGCAGGGAGCTTGGAATTTTAGCGGGAGCAAATGTCGTCATGCCGAATTTATCCCCGGTTGCCGTGCGGGAGAAATATAAATTATATGATAATAAGATCTGCACTGGTGACGAGGCAGCAGAGTGCCGCTTCTGCATGCAGAAACGAATGGAAAGCATTGGCTATCAGGTAGCCGTAAACAGGGGCGATTTTCAGCCATAAGAAAGCAGAATGGAAAGTATCAGCCATCTGTGAGACAGAACGGGCGGACATAAGATAACTTCAGAAATCACTAATTGACAAAAAGCCAGCAGACTTAAGGCGGATCTACTGGTTTTATACGACAGTTCTGCAAAAAGAGCAGTCTGTCGTCCATATAAAAATACACTAACCGGAAAGCAAGCGGGCGCAAACTGACCGGAAAGAAAGGAAGAATGTATGTATAACGCAAAATCATTAAAAGCAGAAGAGTTTATTTCAGATGAGGAGATCAGAGAGACACTTGCCTATGCAGATGCCAACAAGGACAATGTGGCACTGATCGATGAGATCATCGAGAAGGCAAAATTAAGAAAGGGCTTAAATCATAGGGAGGCATCTGTCCTCTTAGCATGTGAGATCCCTGAAAAAATCCAGGAAGTTTATGCACTTGCAGAGCAGATCAAAAAAGATTTTTACGGAAACCGTATCGTATTGTTTGCACCGCTTTATTTGTCAAACTACTGCGTGAACGGCTGTGTATACTGTCCGTATCATCTGAAAAACAAACACATTGCAAGAAAGAAACTGACGCAGGAAGACATCGTAAAAGAAGTTACTGCATTGCAGGATATGGGACATAAACGTCTTGCCATTGAGGCGGGCGAAGATCCGGTCAACAACCCGATCGAATATATCTTAGAGTGCATCAAGACCATCTACAGCATCAAACATAAAAACGGTGCGATCCGCCGTGTCAATGTCAATATTGCTGCAACGACCGTGGAAAATTACCGCAAATTAAAAGAAGCTGGAATCGGAACTTATATCCTGTTTCAGGAGACTTACCATAAAGAAAGCTATGAAAAGCTGCATCCGACCGGACCGAAACACGATTACGCATATCACACAGAGGCGATGGACCGTGCAATGGAGGGCGGAATTGATGATGTAGGACTTGGCGTATTGTTTGGACTTGACCTTTACCGTTATGAGTTTGCAGGACTTTTGATGCACGCAGAACACTTAGAGGCAGTACATGGAGTCGGACCGCATACTATCAGTGTACCGCGAATCAAGCATGCAGATGACATTGATCCGTCTGCATTTGACAATGGCATCTCTGACGACACATTTGCAAAGATCTGTGCTCTGATCCGTGTTTCCGTGCCATATACCGGAATGATCATCTCAACAAGAGAGAGCCAGGAAGTGAGAAACAAAGTCCTTCCGCTTGGCGTTTCCCAGATCAGCGGTGCATCAAAAACAAGCGTCGGCGGCTACGCAGAGCCGGAAAAAGAAGGAGAAGTGACCAGCGAGCAGTTTGATGTCAGCGACCAGAGAACCTTAGATGAAGTTGTGAACTGGCTGATCAAACTGGGGTATATCCCAAGTTTCTGTACTGCATGTTACCGCGAGGGAAGAACCGGTGACCGTTTTATGGCACTTTGTAAAAACATGCAGATCTTAAACTGCTGTCACCCGAATGCGCTGATGACATTAAAAGAATATCTGGAAGATTATGCAAGCGAAGAGACAAAACGTCTTGGTATGGAGCTGATCGACAGAGAACTTGAAAAAATTCCGAATCCGAAAGTAAAACAGACTGCATACGAGCACATCCACGATATCGCAGAGGGAAAACGTGATTTCAGATTTTAAGAGAAGAAAAACGGGATGCATATCTTAAATGGACAAACAGAAAGCAGAGCGGGAAAATTCGTGCTGCCGGGTAGATTGTCCGAAAGGAGTACTATGGCAGGAACACTAAATGATACACCAGGCAGCAACCGTCTGCATATTGGTGTGTTCGGGAAAACAAACAGCGGGAAATCTTCTTTTATCAACGCCTTCACACATCAGGAAGTCTCCATTGTTGCAGATGTTGCCGGAACGACGACGGATCCGGTCTATAAGCCGATGGAGATCAGTCCGCTTGGTCCCTGTGTGATTATTGACACAGCGGGATTTGATGATGAGACTGAGCTTGGGGAACGCCGTGTGGAGAAAACGAAACTGGCAGCGGAAAAGGCGGATATCGCTGTGATCGTGGTATCTGGCGCGGATGCCTGCAGAGAGGATGCTTCAGAGACGAAAGATGCAAAAGAAAAATTACAACAGTCGTCCGAGAAAAATCAGGAGAACTTACCGGATCTCACAGAAGAATTAAAGTGGTATCAGTTTCTGAAAGAAAAAAATACGCCTGTTTTGTTCCTCGTCGGGAAAGCAGATATTGATCCGCATACGGACGAACTTGCTTCTTATATCAAAGAAAAAACAGGAAAACAGGCGCTCACAGTCAGTGCCAAAACGGGGGCAGGGATCGACGCAGTCAGGGAAGAACTCGCCCGCCTTGTGCCGGAAAATTACGGAGATAGGCTGATCACGGGAGATCTCGTCACAGAAGAAGATTTCGTCTTACTGGTCATGCCGCAGGATATCCAGGCGCCGAAAGGACGTCTGATCCTGCCGCAGGTGCAGACATTACGGGAACTTTTGGATAAAAAGTGCCTGGTCATGAGTGTGACAACGGATAAACTATTGCCGGCACTTGCAGCCTTAAAAGAACCGCCGAAACTGATCATCACAGACTCACAGGTATTCGGCTATGTGTATGAGCACAAGCCGAAAGAGAGCATGCTGACCTCATTTTCTGTTTTGTTTGCAGCGTATAAAGGAGATCTTCCTTACTATGTGGAAGGTGCAAAAATGTTAGATTCCCTGACAAATGAATCGCATGTTCTGATCGCAGAATGCTGCAGCCATGCGCCACTGCAGGAAGATATCGGAAGAGTCAAAATCCCGCGCATGTTAAAAAAGCGCGCAGGAGAGGGCATTACCGTAGACATCATGAGTGGAACGGATTTTCCACAGGATTTATCCGGCTATGATCTGATCATTCAGTGCGGTGCATGCATGTTTAACCGCAAATATGTGATGTCGCGGATCGACCGTGCCAAAAAACAGCAGGTTCCGATGACAAATTATGGGGTGACGATCGCACATCTGACCGGAATACTTGATAAAATTTCAATGTAGATAGTTTGTCAGACAGATATATAATAAGAAGATACGATAAGAGAGTGTAAGCCCAGAGAACCGGTGATGGTTTCCTGCGAGTTTGTTCAGACTAAAGCAGATACGTTTTCTTACCGATAATAGCTTATATAACTAGAAGTAGTTATGAAAAGAGAAAATAAGAACTTTTACATGTGGGAATGAGGAGCAAAATGAACGATTTTAATTATTATGCACCGACAAAAGTTGTTTTCGGAAAAGGTGCGGAACAAAAAGTTGGAAACCTGATAAAAGAACAGAACTGTAAAAAGGTTCTCATCCATTATGGAAGCGGCAGTGCCAGACGCTCCGGTCTGTTAGACAGGATCGAGGCGATCTTTGATAAAGAGGGGATCACTTACGTCGAATTGGGCGGTGTTGTTCCAAACCCGAGACTTTCTCTGGTGTATGAAGGAATCGCACTCTGTAAAAAAGAAAATGTCGATTTCATCCTTGCCGTCGGCGGCGGAAGTGTCATTGATTCCGCAAAGGCGATCGGATATGGTGTTGCAAATGAAGGAGACGTGTGGGATTTCTTTGATTTTAAACGGAAACCGACTGCATGTCTGCCGATCGGTGTAGTGCTTACGATCGCGGCGGCGGGAAGTGAGATGAGCGGTTCCTGCGTAATAACAAAGGAAGATGGCGGTATGAAGAGAGGATGCACGACCGATTACAGCCGATTAAAGTTTGCTGTTTTAGATCCGGAGCTTACGATGACGCTTCCACCGTATCAGACAGCATGCGGATGCACGGATATCCTGATGCATACGATGGAACGCTATTTCAACCACGGTGAAAACATGGAACTGACGGATGGAATCAGTGAAGCACTGATGCGCACGGTGATCAGAAATGCAAAAATCCTTGTAAAAGAGCCGGAAAATTATGATGCGCGCGCGGAAGTCATGTGGGCGGGAAGTCTTTCCCATAATGGACTGACCGGCTGCGGAACGGATGGTGGTGACTGGGCAACGCACAAATTAGAACACGAGCTTGGTGGAATGTTTGATGTGGCACATGGAGCAGGGCTTGCCGCAATCTGGGGAAGCTGGGCACGCTATGTCTGCGGGGAGCGTATTGAACGATTTGTGCAGTTTGCAGAGCACGTTATGGGTGTGGAGCCGCAGGAGACAGAACAGAAGACGGCAGAGGCAGGCATTGCTGCAATGGAGGATTTTTACCGGGAAATCCATATGCCGACATCATTAACGGAACTTGGCATTGCGCCGACAGAAGAACAGATAAAAGAACTGGCAGAAAAGTGTAATGCGGCAGTCAGAGGCAATCTTGGAAAAGTAAAGCATCTGGATGTGGAAGATATGATCGCAATCTATACGGCAGCAAAATAATATTTTTATAGAAATTCAGGTATAAACACGATAAAAAACAGCATGAGAAAGCCCCTGCAAAACTCGTATCTACAGGTTTTGCAGGGGCTTGTATTCTGTAAAAATTATTTTGCTAAAAGCATCATGATCTGATTGCTGCGCTGTACAAATTTTGCCATAGCGTCAACAGACAGCGGCTGGTTGGAAAGCATTGCAAGATCGTAAAGCTGTTCACAGAACATCGGAACATGCTCGGAATCTTTGTGCTCAAAGATATATTTTACAAGTTCATTGTTTGCGTTTAAGGTCAGGGTCTGATCCGCAGCAAACATGTTCGGATCCATGCCGCCCATGCCGTTCATTGCATACATCTTCATCATATCCTGCATACGTCTGCCTTCCTCGGAAAGCGTGATGACAGAAGCGATATCCGCATTTTTCAGCTTCTCAACTTTGACAGTCAGTTTATCGTTGTTTAAAGCTTTTTTAAACACATCAGTCAGGGTATCTGTCTCAGCCTTTAAGTCCTCAGCGGAAGTCTCGTCCTTTAAGGATTCTGTGACATCTGCATCAATACGCATGAATTTATAATGCTCATTGCGCTGCTCAAGCTGTGAGATGAAGGAAGTATCAATGTTGTGGTCTAAGATGACAGCGTCCATGTTCTGCTCTTTGAACATCTTAATGTACTGACCCTGCTGAAGTTTGTCAGTTACATAGTAGATTACCTTGCGCTCATCTTTTTCCTCAGTATTCTCATCTGCTGTATCGGTGCTTTCCTTTTTGATCGGATTGCCGTCAGCATCTAATACCTCAGCTTCATCTTTGTTTTCGTCTTTCTTTTCTTCCTCTTTGACTAAGAGTTCCGGAAGAGTGAGATATTTGTCATCCAGATTCTTGAACAGGATGTAATCGTTCATCTTGTCACAGAATTTGGTATCTTTCAGACAGCCGAATTTGATGAACGGGCTGATGTCGTCCCAGTATTTCTCGTAATTTTCTTTATCCGTCTTGCACATACCGATCAGCTTGTCAGCTACTTTCTTGGTGATGTACTCGGAGATCTTCTTTACAAAACCATCGTTCTGCAGTGCACTTCTGGATACGTTAAGCGGCAGATCCGGGCAATCGATCACACCTTTTAAGAGCATTAAGAATTCAGGAATGACTTCCTTGATGTTATCGGCGATAAATACTTGGTTGTTGTAAAGTTTGATGGTTCCCTCGATGGAATCATACTCGGTATTGATCTTCGGGAAGTACAGGATACCTTTTAAATTAAACGGATAGTCCATATTTAAGTGGATCCAGAACAACGGTTCTTTGTAGTCTAAGAATACTTTGCGGTAAAATGCTTTGTATTCTTCGTCGGTGCATTCGTTCGGACTCTTTGCCCAGAGAGGGTTGGTATCGTTTAATGAAACCGGACGCTTTACGATCTTTAATTTATCTTTTGCAGGAGAAACTTCAACGACTTCTTTTTCGCCGTTTTCGTTTTCTTTCTCCTCTGTTTTTGCTTCCTCATGGATCGTCTCAACGACAGTGTCTGTGTCTAATTTATCAGCGGCGTCGATCGTCTCATATTCTGTCTCAGCGTTTGCCTTCTCAAGGAAGATCGGAGTCGGCATGAAAGAGCAGTACTTTTCGATGACTTCTCTTGCACGGTACTCGTTGGAAAATTCAACGGAATCCTCGTTTAAGAAAAGGGTGATTTCTGTACCGACGCCTTCTTTGGTGCCATCAGCCATATCAAATTCAGTACCGCCGTCGCAGGACCAGTGAACAGCCGTTGCACCGTCTTTGTAGGATAATGTATCGATCGTTACCTGATCAGCTACCATGAATGCGGAGTAGAAGCCAAGTCCGAAGTGACCGATGATCTGATCGTCGTTTGCTTTGTCTTTGTATTTTTCAATGAAATCTGTTGCGCCGGAAAATGCGATCTGGTTGATGTATTCCTCAACCTCGTCTGCGGTCATACCAAGACCATTATCGATAAATTTTAAGGTTTTTTCTTCCGGATTTACAACAACGTGGATCTCCGGTTTGTAGTCAGATGGTAATGTATATTCGCCCATCATTTCGAGTTTTTTTAATTTTGTGATCGCATCACATCCGTTACTGATCAGCTCACGGAAGAAGATGTCGTGATCGGAATATAACCATTTTTTGATAATCGGGAACAGATTATCGCTGTTAATTGAAAGATTTCCATGTTTCTCTGCCATATTCAAACACTCCTTTATAATCGTAATAAAATGCAGTGGGCAGATCCGCCTCGCTGCTGCCTGAATCTAATATTATAACCGCAAATTTCAAAAGTCAATAGAAAATCAGCACTCTTTTTTGATGAGTGCTAACAAAAGAAACGGAAATGCCTTAAAACTGGGAAAAACCAGTATTTCTTAAAAAAATATAAATTAAGCAGATAAATAGGATTTTCATTTTGCAGGATTTGTTTTATCATGATAACAGTGAAATTTATTAAGCAGATGAAAAAGATGTTTGCTGGGCAGAAATGGAGATTATTATGACACGCGACAATAACATTCCGGAAATTGATTTTGTGATCACATGGGTAGATGGCAATGATCCGGACTGGCAGAAACAGAAAATGGAGTACAGTATGCAGCCGGATCTGTCGCAGAAACAGGATGACAGAAAAGAGAGATACAGAGACTGGGATCTGCTGAGGTACTGGTTTCGTGGTGTGGAGCGTTTTGCACCATGGGTGCGCAGGATACACTTTGTTACATGGGGGCATCTGCCATCCTGGTTAAATAAAGAACATCCGAAGTTAAATATTGTAAATCATAAAGATTTTATTCCAGAAAAATATCTGCCGACATTTAATTCACATGCCATTGAGTGGAATATGCACAGAATCCCAGGTCTGGCAGAGAATTTTGTATATTTTAATGATGATATGTTTCTGATAAAAAAGGTCAGACCGGAACAGTATTTTAAAAATGATCTTCCGGTGGATATGCTGGCTCTTCAGCCTGATGTGGCAAATACAAAAGATCAGGTCATGCCATATATTTACCTGAATAATGCCATGCTTCTGGCAAAATATTTTGACAAACGTGAAAATATGAAAAAACAGCCGGGAGCATATTTCCATCCCGGTTATCCGTTTATGTATTTTATTTATAATATGTTAGAACTGGCGTTCCCGTTGTTTACAGGATTTTACACGGTTCATGGGCCGTCTCCTTTTAAAAAGAGTACTTTTGTGAAAATGTGGGAATTAGAACCGGAGTTGTTAAACGAGGTGTGCAGCCATAAATTCCGTCAGAAAGAGGATGTCAGCCAGTATGTGCTCAGGGAGTATCAGAAACTGACTGGCGGTTTTGTTCCCGGCAATGTAAGAAGACTCTGCCGGTATTATGATGTCTCAAATGATAACAGCAGGATTGTGGCTGATATAGGTCATCAGAAGAGTGGAAGCGTCTGCTTGAATGACAGCAATCAGGAAATTGATTTTGAGCGGGCAAAAGAAGAACTTCATATGGGATTTGCACAGATCTTGAAGGAAAAATCTGCATTTGAAAAGTAAGAGGTGAAAAAAGTGATCGTATTAAAAGCAGATAGCGAATTAAAAATGACATTTGAACGGCTGATAAAGACCATGCATGCAAATGTAAACTGGACAGGTCTTTTTGTGGCACTTGATAATTATCTCATTTTACAGGGGGAAGTGCGCTCCTTGTTTTTTCATTTTGACAGTAGAAAAGTGGCGGAAAATATTGTAGATCTGCCGATCAAAGAAGATGAGATCAAAGATACCGATGAGGCAGCAGTACGGGATGTGATCAATATGATCCTGTATGCATTTGGAAAATGGGGAACGATCCAGGGACTTCGTGTGGAAAAAAATACGGAGCAGCTGAATACTCTTTTCGGGCATGTGCTTGCAGGAATCTATATTGAACCGGAATATACCACGCAGTATTTTCGTTTTTATCATGCAGGAAAGCGTATTACCTATGAAGATGTGATACAGGCGGCACTTGAGGCAAAAGAAGCAGTGCAGAAGGAAGAGGAAGCAGACGAGGAACAGGGACTCTGGCATAAAGTTGAATGGAAGATGGCGCATACTGTTTTTGAGAGAACAGAACTTTCACTGTCAGAAAGAGCAAAAGGCAGGATTGGCAATAACTTTTATAAAGTTGGTTACCGCTGCCCAAAATGCAAAGGAAATCTGCATATGATCATGTATCCGAAAGGAAAAGAGTTTCGAATCGAGACGCCTGAGGGAGTAGTCCTTTTGGCAAAAGCATGTACCTGTGCAGCGTGTCACAGATTTTATACGCCGCGCCCATGGAAACTTCTTGGAGACGGCGATATTTATCTGATGGATTTTGAGGAGGATAAAAAGGCATACGAAGATTATCTTGAGCTGATGGGGCGTAACGGCGAGCATGAGGCAAACAGCCGTTATAATGAGTATGAGGACGGCAGAAAGCCGGCGGGTGTCGAGGACGAGCAGCAGCCACTTGAGGAACTGTGCGAGGATCTGCCGGAATATTCAGATGCAGACTTTGAGGAATTATTAAATAAGATAGAAGAGGGGTTTTTCCCGGAAAGCAGTATTGCAGCCTGCGAACCTGCCATACAGGAGGAAAAAAAGCGTCGTAAAAAGTTAAAGAGTACGCCTGCATCAGATCAGGACGAAGTCACAGATGATGAAGAAGAGCAGGATGAGAGCAAGAACCGGCACGCAGAAAAACAGCATGGAAATGAAAGCGCGGGTGAAAGTGGATGGAAGCGGAACGAGCACAAAAAGCAATATGAAGATGTACGTCAAAATGAAACGGAAAGCCGCCATGTGAACGCTTCCAGATATGAGAGTGACAGCAGGCAGCCGCACGAAGCTGGGCGGATTGGTGGGGAATCGTCCGATGAAAAATATGCACAGGTAAATGATGCGGAGGAACAGAAAGCCCGTGAAACTTATCAGGCTAAATTTGGAGTCGCAGACCGTATGTCAGAGCGCCAGCTTTCCGAATTAAAACACCAGCTCATGCATGAAACAAGAATTTCGCCCGAAGAGCGGAAACAATACCTGGATGTGTTAGAGGAAAAAGAACAGGACAGAAAGCTTGCCGCGTTAAATAAAAAGGCAGAGAGCTGCGCAGATAAAAATTATGCCGTGATGCGCCGTGTCTATGACGAGATTGCAGAGGAAAAGCTGCCGCAGGAGAAAAAACAGAATCTGCTTTTAAATCTGAAACAGAAAATGCAGACACAGGCAGAGCGGGAAGTCGCAGAGCTGGTTGGAAAAATGCCGCCTAATATGGACAGGGCACGTTACCATGCACTTCGGGAGAAATTAAAAGAATACGAAGGAGTAGATTTAACCCCATATCAGGAACGGTTAGAATCGCAGAAAAATCTTGCCGAACAGCAGGAAATAAAAAATATGATCCGCCAGTCGAGAAAAATCACCAGAGATGATCTGACAGAGCTTAAGGAGCGTCTGAAAGAAAAGGAGTTTGAGCCGGGGCTGGTTTTGCCGTATTTTGAGCAGATCGAGAATAAAATCCGTCAAATGGATGAAAATGAGATCGCAGAAATTACCGGTGATCCGGCACACATGTCCTTTGATGAGGGAATGGATGCGTATCAGAAGATTGCAGAAGGACCATATTTACCGGATTTAAAGGATAATGCATTAGAACTTTTAAGCAGGCGTCTTTCCAAGATCAAGACGGATGAGTGTGAACAGCTTGTAAATAAGCTGAAAAATGAACTGGAAGAGGCGGGAATCACAGAAAGCCAGAAACATTATTTTTACCCGGCGAGAAAAGTGCTGTTAAAGCAGGCAGCGCCGCAGGAAACAGAGGTTATCGATTATGCCATGGCATCCTATGCCGCAGGAAACGGTCTGTTTGAATATCCGATTTTTGTGGTGGACACATCGAGAAACAACAGTGGAAAAGAGGGGATTATCCTGACACCGGAACATCTATATTACAGCACACTGATGACATCTTACCGTATTGATGTTCCGTCCATAGATGAGATCACTGCATCCACAGGACTTTTAAACCGTGGTGTGTATGTGACAGAGAAAAATGGGAAAAAGACGAAAATTCCATATGCGGTAGAAAATAAGCAGCTCACGGCATATGCCGGGGTATTGAATGAATTTATTCATTATTTACAGGAAAAACCGGATTCGCGAAATATTTCTTATCTGGCGAAAGAAAAACATGATACGATCTGCTGCTTCCGCTGTGGTTATGTATATAAGGGAGGAAATATCTGTCCAAAATGTGGATTTAAAAACAATGCTTAGAAAATATTAAGAATTATTAAAAATGTATAAAAATGCTTCTTATTTTTGAAAGATATGATATAATGTTACCATACATATTGTTATTTAATTAACAAAATATGTGATGGTTATATAAAAGTTGCACACAGTAAATGACACAAAAAATACAGGCATGTGTATGTGTCAGGGGGCGGCCTTTTGATGGCGGCAGATTGGAGGAAAGATGGCAAGATTTACATTACCACGCGATTTGTATCACGGAAAAGGGGCATTGGAAGCATTAAAGACGTTTGAAGGCAAAAAGGCGATTATCTGCGTAGGCGGTGGTTCCATGAAACGTTTCGGTTTTCTTGACCGCGCAAAACAGTATCTGGAAGAAGCCGGCATGGAAGTACAGCTTTTTGAAGGAATTGAGCCGGATCCATCGGTGGAGACCGTAATGAAGGGCGCAAAGGCGATGGAAGAGTTTGGTCCGGACTGGATCGTTGCGATCGGAGGAGGTTCGCCGATCGATGCGGCAAAGGCTATGTGGATCAAATACGAATATCCGGATATCACATTTGAGGATATGTGCAAGGTGTTTGGTATTCCAAAACTTCGTAAGAAAGCGCATTTCTGTGCGATTTCCTCAACTTCGGGAACTGCAACAGAGGTAACTGCATTTTCCATCATCACCGATTATGAGAAAGGTATCAAATATCCGATCGCTGACTTTGAGATCACACCGGATGTTGCAATCGTTGATCCGGAACTTGCAGAGACAATGCCACAGAAACTGGTAGCACATACCGGAATGGATGCGATGACACATGCAATCGAGGCATATGTATCGACAGCGAACTGTGATTTCACAGATCCGCTTGCCCTGCATGCAATCAAGATGATCCAGCGTGATCTGGTAGGATCTTATAACGGGGATATGGAAAAGAGAGATAACATGCATAATGCACAGTGTCTTGCCGGTATGGCATTTTCCAATGCACTGCTTGGTATCGTACATTCCATGGCACATAAGACCGGTGCTGCATTTGCGGATTACGGCGCACATATCATCCACGGTGCAGCCAACGCAATGTATCTGCCGAAAGTGATCGCATTTAACGCCAAAGATGAGACTGCAAAGAAACGTTATGGTGAGATCGCAGATTTCATGGGACTTGGCGGTGATTCATTAGACGAGAAAGTGGAACTTCTGATCAAATATCTGCGTGGTATGAATGATGACTTAAAGATTCCACACTGCATTAAGAATTATGGTGCAGACAGTTATCCGACCGAGCAGGGATTTGTACCGGAAGAAGTATTCTTAGAGAGACTGCCGGAGATCGCAGCCAATGCGATCTTAGATGCATGTACCGGATCAAACCCGAGACAGCCGAGCCAGGAGGAGATGGAAAAGCTGTTGAAATGCTGTTACTATGACACGGAAGTAGATTTCTAGGATTTTTCGAAGCGGAGAATAAAAAGAAAAAGACAGACGGATTATTCCTGTTGGGTGGGAATGATCCGTCTGTTTTTCATTCATAGGAAATTACGTCCTATAAATGAAAACGCCCTCCGGGCGGGATGCGCACCTCGCGGAGGAGAAGAAAAATATTTTTGAAGTATGTACAGGCAGATAGTCTGCGGAGACATGATAGAAATGATTTCGCAAACAATTGAAAATAGCCGTATTGCGGTTATAATATAGAAAAAGTAATGTAACATAGCGGTACAAATGAAGGAGGAGTTTTAGTTTATGAAAGGAAGGATGAAAAAAGCTTTTACGGCATTGCTGGCTGCGACTGTTTTGGTTGGTGGGATGCCGGTAAATATGCAGGCGAATGTGATTACAGAGACAGAAAAAACGGAATCGGCATCAGAGAAAGTAAATGAAAAATATGCGGATACGGAAGAACTGGATCTGATGGATCGTGAACGTCAGGAGACACAGGCAGGCGAACAGGAGAAACGGGAGAATACGGAGCAGCCAGAGTCGGAAGAAACAGAACAGCCAGACACAGAAGAACAGTCAGAGGAGACAGAGCAGCCAGACACAGAAGAACAGCCGGAGGAGACAGAGCAGCCAGACACAGAAACAGAACAGAAAGAAACAGAACTGTCGGAAATGGAAGAAGAAACAGAAGAACGGGAAGAAACTTCAATCAAGGGGGACGCAAGTGAAGAGCAGATTGCAGCGGAACAGAAGGCCTGGACTCTGATTAATAAATATGCAGACCCGGATTACTTTTTAACAGATCCTGAAAGGAATGCCATAACAGATGCCCAGTTTGAGGAATTAAGACAGGCTGCATTACAGGCTGTAGCCGGGTGTACTACACAGTATGAGAAAATAAAAGCGATCATGGCATTTGTTGCGGACAGAACTTATTATGATTATTACGCCTATTATAATAATAAGCCAAGTTATTGGTCACCGTATGAGGTGTACGAGCAAAAGCGTGCTATGTGTTCGGGTTATGCAAGCCTTATGAGAACATTGTGCATTTCCATTGGAATTCCGTGCATGGATTTAGAGGGGCATGCCCATGAATACAATGCTGTTTATGACAGTGAAAATGGAAAATGGATTTTTGCAGATGCTACATGGTGCAGCCGCAACTCTTATTCGGTAGATAAAGAATGGGAGTATCAGGGGTATTCTGACAGGTATTTTGACCTGTCCCCGGAGGAGATTGCAGAATTATCAAATCATCAGATATATAGAGTTGATGGCTTGCTGAAGGATGGATTGTATTACAGTCTGATTTCTTATAGATGGAGCAGAGGAAACTGGTATTTCGACTTAGCTGCTGTAAAAAATAAAAACATCCGTCAGGTAAAGTGTGGCGGATTTGAAGATATTGACGTGCTGGAAGTGAATGATGGAGCGGGTGTGTTTGCAGACTGCACGCTGTTGGAAGAAGCAGATTTGTCACAGACAGGGATAACGGTAATCGAGAGCAGGCTGTTTTTGAATTGCACTTCTTTAAAAACGGTAAAATTGCCCAAAACATTAACCATGATTTACGGTGCATTTGAAAACTGCACATCGTTAGAAAAAGTGGATTTATCCCAGACAGGGATAACGGAATTGGAAGGAACATTTGAGGGGTGCAGTGCATTGGAAACGGTGAAATTGCCAGAGAATATAACGAAAATTGGATTTGGCACATTTACAGGCTGCAGTTCACTGGAGAAAATGGATTTATCCCAGACTTTGGTTACAGAAATAGGCGGTAGTGCATTTTCTGCCTGCAGTGGATTAAAAACCGTGAAATTCCCCAAAACATTAACGGCGATTGACAGTTATGCTTTTTTATCCTGTAAAAATTTAACGGGGGAACTTGATCTTTCCCAGACCGCGGTAAAAACAATCGGAATCTGTGCGTTTTATAAGGACGGCGGCGTGCTTGGGAAGATAAGGCTGCCAAAGACGATTACAGAGATTGGCAGCGAAGCATTTTCCTGGGAAACGACAGACGGACCTGAAAAAATATATGTAATAACCAGTCTCTCCAAAGATAAAATCAATGCAGAAGCATTTAAGAGGAATGTTCCGGTTGTCGTGTGTCCATATCTTTATACAATAAAATTTGACGGCAATGGCGCAGCAAAAGGGAAAATGAGTGAGAAAGCATGTGCGGCGGGTCAGAAGGAAAAACTTTCAAAAAATAAGTTTGAAAAGAAAGGATATACATTTGCAGGCTGGAATACGCAGCCAGATGGGAAGGGAACCTTTTATGAGGAAAATGCCTATGTAAAAAATCTGACAAAAAAAGCAGATGAGGTCGTAACTTTATATGCCCAGTGGAAAGCAGCACAGTATCAGATTACATATAACCTGAATGGAGGCAAAAATAATAAGAAGAATCCCAAAACATATAAAATCACTTCAAAGACGATAAAACTTTCAAATCCGTCAAAAAAAGGGTATGTGTTTAAAGGATGGTATTGTGATAAAAAATGTACCAAAAAGGTAACCTCTATTAAAAAGGGCAGTACCGGAAAAGTAACACTGTATGCAAAATGGGCAAAGGAAAAGTACACCATTACCTACAAATTAAACGGAGGCAAAAATAATAAGAAAAATCCGAAAATATATACCATTACTTCAAAGATGATAAAACTGGCAGCACCAACAAGAAAAGGGTATGTGTTTAAAGGATGGTACCGTGATAAAAAATGTACCAGAAAGGTAACCTCTATTAAGAAAGGCAGCACGGGGAAAATCACACTGTATGCAAAATGGAAAAAGAAATAAACAAATCCAAAATGTTCCACATAACGGAACAAAGTTTTACATTGTGAAAATGTTACAAAAAAACAGGGAAAAACAGTAAAAAAAATGTTGCTATTTAGACAAAATATGTTAGAATAAATATGTGCGTTTTAGAAAGGCACATAACATGGCTTGATTATGGAAACAAATACGGTGTCCATAATTACATAGTAATTTATTTTAGGAGGAATTATCAAAATGGCAAACAAATGGGTGTATATGTTTAGCGAAGGCGACATGACCATGCGTAACCTGCTTGGCGGTAAAGGTGCCAACCTTGCAGAGATGACAAGCATCGGACTTCCTGTACCACAGGGATTCACAATCACAACAGAGGCTTGTACACAGTACTATGAAGATGGTCGCAAGATCAACGACGAGATCATGGCTCAGGCTATGGAAGGCGTTAAGAAAATGGAAGAGATCAACGGAAAGAAATTCGGCGATCTTGAGAATCCGTTATTAGTATCTGTTCGTTCAGGAGCAAGAGCTTCCATGCCAGGTATGATGGATACCATCTTAAACCTTGGTTTAAATGACGAAGTAGTTGCTGCAATGATCAAAGGTAATCCGGATCCTGCATTCGAGCGTTTCGTATATGACTCATATAGACGTTTCATTCAGATGTTCTCAGATGTAGTTATGGAAGTTGGTAAAAAATACTTTGAGCAGCTCATCGACAAGATGAAAGAAGAGAGAGGCGTTAAATTTGATATCGACCTTACAGCAGCTGACTTAAAAGAGTTAGCAGAGCAGTTCAAGGCTGAGTACAAGAACCAGTTAGGTACAGATTTCCCTTCAGATCCTGTTGAGCAGTTAAAACTTGCTATCGAGGCTGTATTCCGTTCATGGGACAACCCACGTGCAAACGTATATCGTCGTGATAACGATATCCCATATTCCTGGGGTACTGCAGTTAACGTAATGCCTATGGTATTCGGTAACTTAAATAACGAGTCCGGTACAGGTGTTGCATTTACACGTGATCCGGCAACTGGCGAGAACAAACTGATGGGTGAGTTCTTAATCAATGCACAGGGTGAGGACGTAGTTGCAGGTGTTCGTACACCTATGCCAATCGCTCAGATGGAGAAAGAATTCCCTGAGGCATATGCAGACTTCTTAAAAGTTTGTGAGACTCTTGAGAATCATTATCATGATATGCAGGATATGGAGTTCACCGTTGAGAACAAGAAGTTATACATGCTTCAGTGCCGTAACGGTAAGAGAACAGCTCCGGCTGCACTTAAGATCGCTTGCGATTTAGTAGACGAGGGACATAAGACTCCGGAAGAGGCAGTTGCTATGATCGATCCTCGTAACCTTGATACATTACTTCATCCACAGTTCGATGCTGCTGCATTAAAAGCTGCTACACCGATCGGAAAAGGACTTGGTGCTTCTCCGGGTGCTGCATGTGGTAAGATCGTATTTACAGCAGAGGATGCTGAAGAGTGGAATGCAAGAGGAGAGAAAGTCGTATTAGTACGTCTTGAGACATCTCCAGAGGATATCACTGGTATGAAAGCTTCCCAGGGTATCTTAACAGTTCGTGGTGGTATGACATCTCACGCAGCCGTAGTTGCTCGTGGTATGGGTA
>OCPZ01000767.1_pt1 | contig 19233 bp, 14 predicted proteins | sample 1538881 | NCBI WGS metagenome assembly OCPZ01 (sample SAMN04571733, study PRJEB22368) | human gut metagenome | biome: human gut; material: stool | host: Homo sapiens | place: Luxembourg | collected 2013-01-11 | reverse complement strand
AGAAGCCCTTCCGGTAGAAATACCTGGAGGGCTTTCTTGTTTTTGATACCTTAGGAAATGATTTCATTGCTTTCTTCAACGCTTCTTTAGAAGAAACAGGATTTAAATTAAGGGCGGATAAAAGCCAGTCTTTTCTCTTCTTCCGCAAATAAAATAGCAGTATTCACTAATGCCAGATGTGAATAGGCTTGTGGAAAGTTTCCTAATTGCTCTTTTGTGTCGAAATCAATATCTTCACTGAATAATCCCAGATGATTGGAATATTTCAATACTTCATCGAACAAACACCGTGCTTCTTCCTTCTTTCCGGTGACGAACAAGGCTCGTACAAGCCAGAATGTGCAAATAGTAAAGGCGGAAGTGGGTAAACCGAAATCATCTTCATTATTATAGCGATACATCAGCCCTTTGTGGAAAAGTGCATTCTTTACGGACTCTACTGTTTTATGGTAGCGAATGTCATCTGCTTCAATAAATCCATAAGGTTCCATTAACAATAAAGAAGAGTCCATAGCTTGATTGTCATAAGTCTGTGTGAAGCTCTGGAGCTTCTCGTTCCACCCGTGCTGCATCACGTCTTTTCTGATTTTCTCTGCTTCCTGTTGCCAGCGTTCGCTGTAGTTATATTTATTCAGCATACCTGCGATTTTTGCTCCACGATCTAAAGCTACCCAGCACATTATTTTCGAAGATACAAAATGTTGTTTCTCTCCTCTGATTTCCCAGATGCCTTTATCAGGCTTTTGCCAGTTCTCTATTACAGTTGCCAGAATACTTTTCACCACTTCCCACATATCTTCTATTTCATCCAGAGTGCCGGGCATCAGTCGGTAATATTGATAAATTAAGTCCATCAGATACCCGAAGGAGTCATTTTGCTTTTGGTGGTAGGCATCATTGCCTATTCTCACAGGTACGGAGTTCTTGTAGCCGGACAGATGGTTAAGCATCACTTCTGTTAATTTACGCTCGCCGCGGATGCCATACATTATCTGGTAGTCGTGCTTGGCTACGAAAGTTGCCTGAATGAATTTCATAAAACGTTTGGCTGCACTGGTGTGTCCTGTCTGAAACATCGTTTCAATGGCCATAGATGCATCTCGGAGCCAGCAAAAGCGATAATCCCAGTTTCGTACGTCACCAACCGACTCCGGTAAGCTGGTTGTTATTGCTGCAAGTACTGCCCCATTATAATATGACATAAGTTTCAGCACCAATAGGCTGCGTTCAATTGCATCATTGTATAAGGTGTATTTTTTCCCCCGGTTTGTCCAGTTTAACCAGTATACAAGGGTACGGCAATATTCGATTTTCTCCCGTTCAATGTCGATCGGAATTACTTTCTCATTATAAGAGAGTAACAGGAATTCATCCTTCTCAAGTATTATCTCTTTTTTTCCGGCAATATCCTGCAATGGCAGGGAGGCATATAGATATTGTCTGTCTTTATTCTCGGAAGAACAATATGTTTCTATATACTGAGAGGTGATGTTGAGAATCACTTTGCCTCGTGCATAGTCAGGAGCCGGTTGATAATTCACTTTGAATCGGGGCTTTCCTTTCAGCCAATGTATATAGCGATATAATTCTGCCGGCAGATAGTGGCCTGTACCGTCTTTGGAACGATAGCAGGGCATATAATCGAGAACAACGAATTCTCCTTCTCTGGAGGAGAACTGTGTAGAAAGAATATTAGTATGAGGTACATAGCTTTGAGTAATCCGGTAATCATCGGATACCTCGAACCCGAAGCTTCCTCCTTTTTCGCGATCGAGCAGACTCGCGAAGATGGAAGGGGAGTCGAAATCGGGAAAGCATAACCATTCGATATTTCCTGTTTCGGAAATAAGGGCTGCCGTACGGCAGTTGCCTGTTATACCATAATTCAGAGTATTCATAACGGTTGTTTTATTTAGTTTTCAATAAATCCTTGAAGAAGTCGAGAGCGGAGGCAAGCCGTTTTTTCACCGTGCTGTTAGTATTGATACTGCTTCCCTTTTGTCTGCCTATAATGGCTTGCAGGAAAGGAAGTACATCGGTCTGAGACGGTAAATTGTAATTGGCTATTTCCGAAATACTGCCTACTTTGACAGTAACGGCATTTAAGGGCAAAGCCTGAAACATATCATCATCTGTCGTATCGTCTCCCATTGCTATCACAAAGTCGTAGCGCTTGTTGGATAACAACCGGTTTACTTCCGATCCTTTGTTGTAGTCTGGCGATTTGATTTCAATGACCTTGTTCCCCTGCAGGATTTGTAACTTTTGTCTGGTACAAATGGAAATTAGTGCATTGACCAGCTGTTGTGCTCTCAAAGTTCCCAACCAGGCATCACTTTCGCGGTAATGCCATGCCAGTGCCGTCTCTTTTACTTCCAGTCGCGAACGGGGAGTTTTGTCCACAAACATTTGCAGGATGGACTGAAGTCCGGTGCTCCATTCCAATTTCTTTATATTTTTGTGCCATACACCATTTTCCTTATAGAAAGCTCCATGTTCGGCTGCCATGCAGACAGGGAGCGAACCGAGCCATTTCTCTAATGTAAAATGATCCCGGCCACTATTGATGACAATATGATTGGAGGGATCAGCAGTCATCTGCTGTAAAATAGAAATAAGTTCGGGAGTCGGTTTCGCATCCTCAGGGCGTGTCTTGAGCGCTGCCAGTGTTCCGTCGTAATCCAGTAAGATCAGGCGTTGTTTTGCCTGATTGTATTTCAGCTTGATTTGCGCAATGGTTGCTGCAGTGATACGTTTTTTCCGTAACGAATCGTTCTTCATACAAGTCATGTCCAGGCCATTTACAAAGTCGGCAGCCCATTTATTGACTGTTTGTACGGACAATATCTTCTGCATACGCTGCAAACGTAACTTTTGTTCCTCTGCCGGCATTTCCAGGGCCTGGCAGATAGCATTCTCTATTTGTTCCGAATCATTCGGGTTGATTTGAATAGCATCTGTCATCTCTACTGCGGCTCCTGCCATTTCACTGAGGATAAGTACACCAGTGTTATCGCATTTGGAAGCTACATATTCTTTGGCTACCAGATTCATGCCGTCGCGTAAGGGAGTTACCAGGGCGATATCGGCTACATAATACATGGCAGTAAGTTCTTCTAATGAAAAGCCATGATAGAAATAACAGACGGGAGTCCAGTTCATCGTGGAGTAGCGCCCGTTGACAGAACCTATTTCTTCATCTATCTTCGTTTTCAGCTCTGCATAACTTCCTACGTGATCGCGGGAAGGAACGATTACCATTGCCAATGTTACTTTTCCATGATACTCTGGATGATGTTCGAGAAAACTGGAAAAGCCATGCAGCCGGTGGAGGATTCCTTTGCTATAGTCCAGCCGGTCTACGGATAAGATTAATTTGTGGTTACCGAAAAGGGTCCGGTTGCGGTCGATGGCTTGCCGCACTACAGGATTTTGGGAGGCATTGTGATAGAGCTCATAGTTGATTCCCATGGGCAGAGCATCTACCCTTACTACCCGGTTACCAATTTGTATTTCGTCCAGTTTGAAGTCGATGTGCAGTACCCGCTCTACGGCACTGATAAAGTGACGCATATAGTCGTGGGTATGGAAAGCGATAAAGTCCGCCCCCAGCAATCCTTTCAGTATTTCGGCACGTTCCGGAAGGATACGGAAAAGTTCGTAAGAAGGAAAGGGGATGTGATGGAAATAGCCGATACAGAGTTCCGGATATACTTTTCTTAGCATACCGGGGAGTAACATCAGCTGATAATCTTGAATCCACACTTTGTCTCCGGGACGTATCAAGCGGCAAATCTCATCACAGAAAAGTTGATTGACTACTTGATAAGACTGCCAGAAACACTTCTTATATAAGGTATAAGCATAAAAGTAATGGCACATAGGCCAGATAGTACTGTTACTGTATCCTTCGTAGTAGTTTCTGATGTGTGCCTCTGATAAAAAGACCGGATGGAAATTCAGTTCCAGCAGTTTTTCGTTGATTTCCTGTTTGTCTTTTTCCTTATTAACGCATATTCCGGGCCATCCTATCCAATGCTTCTCATAAGATGTCTCAAGAGAATCTAATCCCGTTGTCACTCCGCCTTCACTGCGTGAAAAGACGAATGTGCCATTCGGGTTGGCAACCTTTACGGGTAATCTGTTTGATATAATATATAGTTTCATACCTGCTGAAGGGCAAAGTATATACCAATTAGCCTCTTTTATCCACTAAGCGTTTATTATCAGTGTGTTATCTTTTGATGACCAGTTTGTTTCACCTTTTCAAAATGGGAATACTCTTTCGTTTTGAAAATCGATCCTTACATTTTGTCTGGAAAGCAGTAACCTTTTCAAAATAGGGATGCTTTTTCAAAATGGTAGGGTCTGATGGGAACCTATGAGCAGAATGAATTATTGTATTGCTCTATCAATCAGCTTATTGTTGTTTACTCCATTGTTTTGGCACGCATTTGGCATACTGTCTACCAAGAAATTTTAAAATAATCATTTAAACGAAAAAACATGGAAGTAACACTATCATTTATTTTTTGCCTGTTAAGCGGCTTTGCCTGCTTCTGGCTGTTTTGGAAATGTGTAGACTGGTTTGAAAAGATCTAAAAAGAAGGAGAAGGAATTATGTACACAGCATTATTTGTATTAGGTATTGCAATCTTCGGTTATTTGATGTATGTACTCATCAGACCCGAGAAGTTTTAAAGTTATACAGTTTAAGGTAAAAGTATGAATACAGAAATTTTAGGTGTGGTTGCGCAGATCGCTTTGATGGTGATTCTGGCTTATCCACTGGGAAAATATATTGCCAGGGTTTATAAAGGAGAGAAAACCTGGTCGGATTTTATGGTTCCTGTTGAAAGAATCATTTATAAAGTATGCGGAATTGATCCCAAGGAAGAAATGAACTGGAAACAGTTCCTGAAAGCATTACTGATTTTGAATGCTTTCTGGTTTTTCTGGGGAATGGTATTGTTGGTTTCGCAGGGATGGTTGCCTTTGAATCCCGACGGTAACGGGCCGCAGACACCGGATCAGGCTTTCAATACCTGTATCAGTTTTATGGTCAACTGTAATTTACAGCACTATAGCGGCGAAAGCGGATTGACTTATTTCACACAGCTGTTTGTCATTATGCTCTTCCAGTTTATTACCGCTGCAACCGGTATGGCTGCTATGGCCGGTATTATGAAAAGCATGGCTGCAAAGACAACAAAAACAATCGGTAACTTCTGGCATTTTCTGGTATTGAGTTGTACCCGTATCCTGCTGCCGCTTTCTTTGATTGTAGGTTTCATCCTGATTCTTCAGGGAACCCCGATGGGATTTGACGGAAAGATGCAGGTGACTACTCTTGAAGGACAGGAGCAGATGGTTTCTCAAGGACCTACGGCTGCAATTGTACCTATCAAACAATTAGGTACAAATGGTGGCGGTTACTTTGGCGTGAACTCTTCTCATCCGTTGGAAAACCCTACTTATCTTACCAATATGGTGGAATGCTGGTCTATCTTGATTATTCCGATGGCAATGGCATTGGCATTAGGGTTCTATACTCGCAGGAAGAAACTGGCTTATAGTATTTTCGGTGTGATGCTTTTCGCCTTTTTGGTGGGTGTCTGCATCAATGTCAGTCAGGAGATGGGCGGAAATCCCCGTATCGATGCATTGGGAATTGCGCAGGATAATGGCGCGATGGAAGGTAAAGAGGTTCGTTTGGGTGCCGGAGCTACAGCCCTCTGGAGTATTGTGACTACTGTTACTTCCAACGGTTCAGTGAATGGTATGCATGATTCTACTATGCCGTTGTCTGGTATGATGGAGATGCTGAATATGCAGATTAATACTTGGTTTGGTGGTGTCGGTGTAGGCTGGATGAACTATTATACATTTATTATTATCGCGGTATTTATTAGTGGTTTGATGGTAGGGCGTACACCGGAGTTTCTGGGCAAGAAAGTAGAAGCCCGTGAAATGAAGATAGCTACGATCGTAGCATTGTTGCATCCGTTCGTCATATTGGTGTTTACTGCTATCTCAAGTTATATATATACACATCATCCGGACTTTGTAGAAAGTGAGGGTGGATGGCTGAATAATCTCGGATTCCATGGCTTGAGTGAACAACTCTATGAGTATACGTCTTCTGCCGCTAACAATGGTTCAGGTTTTGAAGGACTGGGCGATAATACTTATTTCTGGAACTGGACATGTGGTATTGTGCTTATACTTAGTCGTTTCCTTCCTATAATCGGACAGGTTGCCATTGCCGGTCTGCTGGCTCAGAAGAAGTTTATTCCCGAGAGTGCCGGAACATTGAAGACTGATACGCTGACTTTCGGTATAATGACATTTGTCGTAATCTTTATTATTGCTGCTCTGTCATTCTTCCCGGTACATGCTTTAAGTACAATCGCCGAACATTTAAGTTTGTAATTCTGAATTAGAGAGATATGAAAAATATGAAATCAGCTTCTTTGTTTCAAAAGGAGCAAGTTATAGAAAGCTTGAAACAGTCATTCGTGAAGTTAAATCCACGTCTGATGATAAAGAACCCGATCATGTATACGGTCGAAGTGGCTACGGTGGTCATGTTGTTTGTGACACTTTACTCCATCATAAACCCTTCACAAGGTTCGTTTGCTTACAACATAGCTGTGTTTATCATTCTGTTTGTCACACTGTTGTTTGCCAATTTTGCCGAAGCTATTGCCGAAGCGCGGGGAAAGCCGATAGTCTGCGTAAAACACGTGAGGAGACACCTGCCAAAAAGGTAGAAGGCAATAAAATAGTGACTGTCAGTTCTTCGCAATTAAAGAAAGGAGACGTGTTTGTTTGTGAAGCCGGAGATGTGATTCCGTCCGATGGTGAAATAATCGAAGGACTGGCTTCTATCGATGAAAGTGCGATTACAGGGGAGTCTGCTCCGGTAATTAGGGAAGCAGGTGGTGATAAGAGTTCGGTGACAGGCGGTACGAAAGTATTGTCAGATCATATAAAAGTAATGGTGACCACTCAGCCGGGAGAAAGTTTTCTGGATAAAATGATCGCGCTGGTAGAAGGTGCGTCTCGTCAGAAAACTCCGAATGAGATAGCACTGACTATTCTGCTGGCCGGTTTTACACTTGTCTTTGTCATTGTGTGTGTGACGTTAAAACCGTTTGCCGATTACAGCAATACTGTCATTACCATTGCTTCACTTATTTCTTTGTTTGTATGCCTGATTCCGACAACAATCGGAGGACTTCTTTCTGCTATCGGTATTGCCGGTATGGACCGTGCACTACGTGCGAATGTGATAACAAAATCGGGCAAGGCAGTGGAAACTGCCGGCGATATTGATACCTTGTTGCTGGATAAGACCGGAACTATCACCATCGGTAATCGTAAAGCTACCCATTTTCACACTGCGCCGGGCATTGATCTGCACGCTTTTGTAGAAAACTGTCTGCTTTCCTCTCTGTCCGATGAAACTCCGGAAGGCAAATCAATCGTAGAACTGGGACGTGAATCGGGCATCCGTATGCGCAGCTTGAATACGACCGGTGCGCGGATGATTAAGTTTACAGCCGAAACCAAGTGTTCGGGCGTTGATCTGCCGGATGGAACTCAGATTCGTAAAGGAGCTTTTGATGCTATCCGTAAGATAGTGGAAAGTGCCGGAAATAAATTTCCGAAAGAGGTGGAAGAGGTGATTGCTGCTATTTCAAGCAATGGTGGTACGCCCTTGGTGGTATGTGTAAACCAGAAAGTGACGGGAGTGATTGAATTGCAGGATATCATCAAGCCGGGCATTCAGGAACGTTTCGAACGCTTGCGCAAGATGGGAGTGAAAACGGTTATGGTGACCGGCGATAATCCGCTGACTGCCAAATATATTGCAGAGAAGGCAGGTGTGGATGATTTTATTGCCGAAGCCAAGCCGGAAGATAAAATGGAATATATCAAGAAGGAACAGCAGTCCGGTAAACTGGTGGCAATGATGGGGGACGGAACCAATGATGCTCCTGCTTTGGCTCAGGCAAATGTCGGAGTGGCAATGAATAGTGGTACACAGGCTGCGAAAGAGGCCGGTAATATGGTCGATCTGGATAATGATCCAACGAAACTGATCGAGATTGTGGAAATCGGTAAACAGTTGCTGATGACTCGTGGTACACTGACTACTTTCTCTATTGCCAATGATGTGGCTAAGTATTTTGCCATTGTTCCTGCTTTGTTTATGGTGGCTATCCCCGAATTGGCAGCACTGAATATTATGCAGTTGCATAGTCCTGAAAGTGCGATTCTTTCGGCAGTCATCTTCAATGCCATTATTATTCCGATTCTGATTCCATTGGCTTTGCGCGGCGTTCAGTACAAGCCGATAGGTGCAAGTGCCTTACTTCGCCGGAATCTGTTGATTTATGGGGTGGGCGGTGTGATTGCTCCTTTTATCGGAATCAAGTTGATCGATTTATTAGTAGGTTTATTCTTTTAATTAAAAAACAATAGCGATGAAAACTTTATTTAAATCACTCAAGATAACTCTCGTTTTCTGTGTCTTTTTTTCCGTGTTCTATATTCTTGTTTTGTGGTTGTTTGCACAGGTTGCAGGTCCTAATAAGGGAAATGCTGAAGTAGCCACACTGGATGGAAAAGTGGTAGGTGCGGCTAATGTAGGTCAGATGTTTACGAAAGACATTTATTTCTGGGGACGTCCTTCGTGTGCCGGAGACGGCTATGATGCCACCAGCTCTTCCGGTAGTAACAAAGGACCTACGAATCCTGAATATCTGGCTGAAGTCGAAGCACGTATCGACACTTTTCTGGTACATCACCCTTATCTGAGCCGTAAAGAAGTTCCGGCGGAGATGGTAACAGCAAGTGCTTCCGGTCTCGATCCGAATATTACTCCACAATGTGCATACGTGCAGGTAAAGAGAGTGGCACAGGCGCGTGGACTGACGGAGAATCAGGTAAAGGAAATCGTTGATAAAAGTGTGGAGAAACCTTTTCTGGGACTTTTCGGAACGGAGAAGATTAATGTGCTGAAACTGAATATAGCACTGGAAGAGAATAAATAATCAAACAGTAGTGGGCAGCGTTCCTGTCCGAATCGTTTTAGTTATTTATTGCGGTTCAGATAAACAGGGCTGGGCAGGGCGCTGCTCTTTTTTAGAAACATAAAATAAAAAAGATAAATATGAAGACTTTTTTTAGTAAGAAGATTGTTTTGGGATCATTGGTTGCAGCAGTCGTATGCGCATTGAGTATAACAGAGGTAAAAGCACAGGAATTTACAGTGCAGGGCGATGTGGTCAGTTCCTATGTCTGGCGTGGTATGTATCAGGGGGGAGGTGCAGCTTTTCAGCCCACACTAGGTTTTGGGATCGGAAACTTTTCTGTTACCGCATGGGGATCTACTAATTTCAGTGGAGGCAACAAGGAACTGGATCTGACTCTTGCCTATAAGTTGGGTGAAGCAGGCCCTACGCTGACTGTTGCCGACCTGTGGTGGGAAGGTGAAGGAGCATACAAGTATTTTAATTTTAAAAGTCATGAAACGGGACATCATTTTGAAGCGGGATTATCTTATACGCTGCCCGTAGAGAAATTTCCTTTGTCCGTGGCATGGTATACGATGTTTGCCGGAAAAGACAAGAAACTGAATGATAGCGGAGAACTAAAACAAAATTATTCATCCTATCTGGAACTTAATTATCCTTTCAGCGTGAAAAATGTCGATTTAAATGTAACTTGTGGCGCAGTGCCGTATAAGGCGGAGAGTATATACACGAATAGTGGTTTCGCCGTGACTAATATAGCATTAAAAGGAATGACAGAGATAAAAATTAATGATAAGTTTTCATTGCCGATATTTGCACAGGCTATATGGAATCCATGTGTTGAAGATGCTTTCTTGGTTTTTGGCGTAACTTTAAGGCCATAGATATAAACTCATGAATTTTTATTATACAGAGACCCGTGGTGATCGTGATGATTATTACGGGTTGAAATAGTTTATAAACAGGAATTAAATAAATGGATATGGATAGAGAACAGAGTGTACAACATTTTTTGGATCTGATCAAGAAGTCTCACCGAGGCAAATTCAAAGTATATATCGGCATGATAGCCGGTGTAGGTAAATCATATCGTATGCTTCAGGAGGCCCATGAATTACTGGACAACGGAGTGGATGTACAAATCGGCTATATTGAGACTCACGGACGTGCGGGAACGGAGGCACTGATGGAAGGATTGCCTGTTATCCCCCGACGTAAAATTTTCTATAAAGGAAAGGAGTTGGAGGAAATGGACGTGGATACAATAATCCGTATTCATCCTGAGATTGTGATTGTGGACGAACTGGCACATACTAATGTGGAAGGCAGTCTGAATGAGAAGCGTTGGCAGGATGTGATGACTCTGTTGGATGAGGGGATTAATGTGATTTCTGCTATCAATATCCAGCATATTGAAAGTGTGAATGAAGAAGTACAGGAGATCACGGGAATTGAAGTGAAAGAACGGGTCCCGGACAGCGTGCTTCAGGAAGCAGACGAGGTTGTGAATATCGACCTGACAGCGGAAGAGTTGATCTCACGTCTGAAAGCAGGAAAGATATACCGTCCGGAAAAGATTCAGACGGCATTGGATAATTTCTTCCGGACCGAGAATATTCTTCAATTGCGCGAACTGGCCCTGAAAGAAGTGGCGCTTCGGGTGGAGAAGAAAGTGGAGAACGAAGTGGTGATGGGTGTTGCAGTCGGCATCAGGCATGAGAAATTTATGGCTTGTATCAGTAGTCATGAGAAGACACCCAGAAGGATTATCAGGAAAGCGGCACGTCTGGCAACACGGTATAATACGACTTTTGTCGCTCTTTATGTGCAGACACCGAAAGAGAGTATGGACAGGATTGATTTGGCTAGTCAGCGTTATCTGTTGAATCATTTTAAACTGGTGGCAGAACTGGGAGGGGAGGTCGTTCAGGTACAGTCGAAGGATATTCTGGGGAGTATTGTCAAAGTTTGTCAGGAAAAACAGATATCGTCTGTCTGTATGGGAATTCCTAATCTGAGATTTCCTCGTGCTATCTGCTCTATACTTGGATATAGAAAGTTTTTAAATAATTTGTCACAAGCTAATGTAGATTTGATTATACTTGCATAATATTAACCGTATGAACGATATGAATATTAAAACCAAACTGATTCTCGGCATCGGGATGCTAGCGGGAATGATTATTTTATTGGTGACGCTTTCTGTTGTGAATCTTCAGTTGCTGACTGCCACAGAGCCCGACAGTCCTGCTGCTATGCCTGCCTTGGAGCGTGCTCTGTTGTGGATTTCCGTTACCGGCGGTATTTGTATATTGACCGGATTGACATTGCTGTATTGGTTGCCCCGAACAATCAGTAAACCCATCAAGGAACTGAAACAAGGGATTCTTGAAATAGCCAATCATAATTATGAAGAACGGCTGGATATGAGAAATAATCAGGAGTTTCGGGAAGTCGCCGAGAGTTTCAACCGTATGGCGGAACGTTTGGCCGAGTATCGGGCAAGTACGTTAGCGGATATTCTTTCTGCCAAGAAATTCATTGAGGCCATCGTGAACAGTATCGACGATCCGATAATCGGCTTGAATATGGACCGTGAGATTTTGTTTATTAATGATAAAGCATTGAATGTGCTCAATCTGAAAAGAGAAAATGTCATACGTAAATCGGCAGAAGAATTGTCTTTGAAGAATGATCTGCTCCGCCGGCTGATTCGTGAACTGGTGACACCAGGCGATCAGAAAGAGCCGCTAAAAATATATGCCGATGATAAAGAAAGCTATTTCAAGGCTTCCTATATCCCCATCATTAATACGGAAGCCGGAAAGGATGAACCCAGCAAATTAGGGGATGTTATTTTGCTGAAGAATATAACGGAATTCAAGGAACTGGATTCTGCCAAGACTACATTTATTTCGACCATTTCACACGAATTGAAAACTCCGATTGCGGCTATCATGATGAGTCTGCAACTATTGGAAGATAAACGTGTCGGTGCGCTGAATGATGAACAGGAACAGTTGTCCAAAAGCATCAAGGAAAATAGCGAACGCCTGTTGAGCATTACGGGTGAATTGCTGAATATGACTCAGGTAGAGGCAGGCAAGCTGCAATTAATGCCGAAGATAACGAAGCCCATTGAACTGATAGAATATGCGATTAAAGCTAATCAGGTACAAGCGGATAAGTTCAATATCCAGATAGAAGTAGAGTACCCGGAAGAGAAAATCGGCAAGCTCTTTGTCGATAGTGAAAAGATAGCTTGGGTATTGACTAATTTGCTCAGCAATGCGATTCGTTATTCTAAAGAAAACGGGCGTGTCGTGATTGGTGCCAGGCAGGAAGGAGATATGATCGACCTGTACGTTCAGGATTTCGGTAAAGGCATCGATCCCCGTTATCACAAGAGTATTTTCGACCGTTACTTCCGTGTTCCCGGCACCAAAGTTCAGGGAAGCGGACTCGGTTTGTCTATTTCGAGAGACTTTGTGGAAGCACATGGTGGTACACTGACGGTAGAAAGTGAATTGGGTAAAGGAAGTCGCTTTGTGATGCGGCTGAAGGCATAAAAAGAAGTGTTCGGAAAGAGTCCGGATTCTGTCGTTGCGATAAAGAAATGTGGCATTCGGCTGAATTTGAAATGAAACTTTGGGAATCAAGACATTGCAGCGTCTTTTAAAATCTTTATATTTGCAGACTAATTGAAGGTAAAGTCAAATTTATACAATATAATAACTTAAAAGAACCAGAATCAGATGAAACAGGACATGATTGTTATCCTTGACTTGGGTAGTCACGAGAATACGGTATTGGCTCGCGCCATCCGTGCATTAGGAGTTTATAGTGAGATTTATCCTCACGATATCACAGTGGAAGAACTGAAAGCATTGCCCAACGTAAAGGGTATTATTATCAATGGTGGACCTAACAATGTGATTGACGGCGTTGCTATTGACGTAGATCCGGCGATTTATACAATGGGTATCCCTGTCATGGCTGCCGGTCACGATAAAGCAACCTGTGCAGTGAAGCTTCCGGCATTTACAGATGATATCGAGGCTATTAAAGCTGCTGTAAAGTCTTTCGTATTCGATACTTGTCAAGCTGAAGCTAATTGGAACATGGCAAACTTTGTCAATGATCAGATCGAACTGGTTAAGCGTCAGGTAGGCGATAAGAAAGTATTGCTGGCATTGTCGGGTGGAGTTGACAGTTCTGTGGTAGCTGCTTTGCTTCTGAAAGCGATCGGTGACAATTTGGTATGTGTGCACGTCAATCATGGTTTGATGCGTAAAGGTGAGTCTGAAGACGTTGTCGAGGTGTTCAGTAACCAGTTAAAAGCCAATCTTATTTATGTAGATGTAACAGATCGTTTCCTGTATAAATTGGCAGGCGTGGAAGATCCCGAACAGAAACGTAAGATTATCGGTGGAGAGTTTATTCGTGTGTTCGAAGAGGAGGCACGTAAACTGGACGGTATCGATTTCTTGGGTCAGGGTACTATTTATCCGGATATTGTGGAGAGTGGAACGAAGACTGCTAAAATGGTGAAATCTCATCATAATGTAGGCGGTCTGCCCGAAGATCTTCAATTCCAGCTTGTAGAACCTTTGCGCCAGTTGTTTAAGGATGAAGTTCGTGCTTGTGGTCTGGAGTTGGGCTTGCCTTATGAGATGGTTTACCGTCAGCCTTTCCCCGGTCCCGGTTTAGGTGTACGTTGTCTGGGAGCAATTACACGTGATCGTTTAGAAGCAGTACGTGAATCTGACGCAATTTTACGTGAGGAATTCCAGATTGCCGGATTGGATAAAAAAGTATGGCAATACTTTACTGTAGTACCCGATTTTAAATCTGTTGGTGTACGTGATAATGCCCGTTCTTTCGACTGGCCGGTAATTATTCGTGCCGTCAATACGGTAGATGCCATGACAGCTACTATTGAACCGGTAGACTGGCCTATTCTGATGAAAATCACAGACCGCATTCTGAAAGAAGTGAAGAATGTGAATCGTGTTTGCTATGATATGTCACCGAAGCCTAATGCGACTATCGAATGGGAATAAAAGTGTAAAATAGAATTGCCCCCGGAAGCTTTATGGATAGCTTTCGGGGGCTTATTCGTTAATTAGCGTCACCTATAGCGTCACCTGCTACCAATTGATGTAAAAAAGAAAAAGGCACCCAGAAGTGGAAGCCTCCCAAATGCCTTATTCTTATCAAGTAGCGGGACCCGGGATTGAACCGGGGACCTCATGATTATGAATCATGCGCTCTAACCAGCTGAGCTATCCCGCCATCGTTTCTCGATTGCGGGTGCAAAGATAGATGTTTTTCTGTAATCTCCAAAACAATTCATAACTTTTTTGTGTTTTTTCTTTAGAACGAGGTTCTCTTTTTCCTATAAATAGGGAGTTTGAGGCCTTGAAAAGAAATAAGTTTTAAATAAAGTGTCTGATTTATGCCACATAATTAGAAAAAAGTATCTATCTTGGCACACGTAAAAACAATTCGAAATTGCTATGAAAAAAGAAAAGATTCATTTGGAGTATTTGTTGAATGCAACATCTAAAAATATTCTTTGGGCAGCTATTAGCACACCGACCGGGTTGGAGGACTGGTTTGCTGATAAAGTAATATCTGATGATAAAGTCGTAGAATTCCATTGGGGGAAGACGGAACAGAGAAGTGCCGAAATTATTGCAATCCGTTCTTTCTCATTTATCCGGTTCCGTTGGCAGGATGATGAAAACGAGCGCGATTATTTTGAGATCAAAATGACTTATAATGAGCTGACAAGTGATTATGTATTAGAAATTACAGATTTCGCAGAGGCGGACGAAGTAGATGATATGGAAGAATTGTGGGAGTCACAAGTGGCGAAATTGAGAAGAACGTGTGGTTTTTAGTTAACTTTCAACTAAAAATTTTCTATGCTACTTTTTTTGTGCTAATTTTGCGTCTTAATTGCACGAACCTATTAAGATGCTACGCATAAAGAAATTAGATATATTTATCGTAAAGAGCTTCCTGATGCTCTTTGTAGGTACATTCTTCATCTGTCTCTTCATCTTCATGATGCAGTTTTTGTGGAGATATGTAGACGAATTAGTCGGAAAGGGGCTGGATATGAGTGTGATAGCTCAATTCTTCTTTTATTCCGCATTGACATTGGTGCCGATATCGTTGCCGTTGGCAATATTGCTGGCTTCCTTAATAACTTTCGGCAACTTTGGCGAACGTTATGAGTTACTTGCAATGAAAGCTGCGGGTATTTCTTTGCTTAAAATTATGCGCCCGCTGGCTTTCTTTGTCTGTGGTTTGGTTGCTGTCTCTTTTTATTTCCAGAACGTCGTGGGACCTATCGCCCAGACTAAGCTATACACACTGATTATTTCGATGAAACAAAAGTCTCCGGAATTGGATATCCCGGAGGGAGTGTTTTATTCGGAAATACCGGATTATAATCTGAAAATAGCTAAGAAAAACCGAAAAACAGGTATGATGTATGATGTGATGATTTATAATCTGAAAGACGGATTTGAGAACGCACATATTATTTATGCCGATTCCGGACGAATGGAGATGACTGCTGATAAACAGCATCTCTGGCTGCATTTATATAGTGGAGATTTGTTTGAAAACCTGAGAGCACAGAATATGAAATCTCAGAATGTGCCGTATCGTCGTGAAGAATTCAGGGAAAAACATACGATTATTGAGTTTGACTCAGACTTCAATATGGCAGATGCCAGTATTATGAGTAATACATCCGCTGCCAAGGATATGTCAATGCTGCAAGCTTCTATCGACTCTATGAAAATGGTGGGAGATAGTATCGGAAGACAATATTACCGGGAGGTTTCGGAGGGGAATTTCCGTACAACTTATGGGCTGACAAAAGAGGACACGGTTAAGATCATGGAGGCGAATATTACTGAATATAATATCGATAGTCTTTATGAGGTAGCTCCTTTGATGCAAAAGCAGAAGATCATTTCAGCTGCTACAAGTCGTGCGGAAAATCTGAGCAGCGATATAAACTTTAAAAGCTACACAATGGGTAGCCATGATTATAGTATGAGGAAGCATGAGATAGAATGGCATAAAAAGATCACTATTTCGCTTTCTTGTCTGTTGTTCTTCTTCATTGGTGCTCCATTAGGCGGGATTATCCGTAAAGGTGGACTGGGGATGCCGGTTATCGTTTCGGTAATGGTTTTCATCATTTATTATATTATAGATAATACGGGCTATAAAATGGCGCGTGACGGCAGATGGGTAGTATGGATGGGAGTGTGGACCAGTAGCGCTGTGCTTGCCCCGTTGGGTGCTTTCCTGACTTATAAATCAAATAAAGACTCTGTAGTGCTCAACGCCGATGCATATATCAACTGGTTTAAGAAGATTGTCGGTATTCGTAACGTACGCCATCTATTTAAGAAAGAAGTTGTGATTCATGATCCGGATTATAATCGTATACCGGTTGACTTGCAGGTGCTTACTGATAAATGTAAAGAGTATGTGGCTAAAAACCGCTTGATGAAAGCTCCGAATTATTTTAAATTGTGGATGTCGGGTGAGAAGGACGATGAGGTGATGTATATCAATGAAAAGTTGGAAACACTGATAGAAGAGATGTCCAATACGAAGTCTGTGACTTTGTTGAATACATTAAACAATTATCCGGTTATTTCCGTTTCTGCTCATATACGCCCGTTTCATATATATTGGCTGAATCTGGCTGCCGGGGTTATTTTCCCTGTCGGACTATTTTTCTATTTCCGTATCTGGGCATTCCGTGTTCGTCTGGCTAAGGATATGGAGCGGATCATAAAAAACAATGAACAAGTTCAATTCATCATACAGAATATTAATAAATAAGTGTTATGGAAGAGATTAAAATGGATAGAATAGAAGATGCGATTGCTGATTTCAAAGAAGGCAAGTTTGTCATTGTAGTGGATGATGAAGATCGTGAGAATGAGGGTGATTTAATCATAGCTGCCGAAAAGATAACTCCTGAGAAAGTTAATTTCATGTTGAAACATGCACGTGGTGTACTTTGTGCTCCTGTCACTGTGTCTCGTTGTAAAGAACTGGATTTGCCGCATCAGGTCAGTGATAATACTTCTGTATTGGGTACTCCTTTTACGGTGACAATCGATAAGCTGGAAGGTTGCAGTACCGGAGTTTCTGCTTCCGATCGTGCTGCCACTATCCTGGCATTGGCTGACCCGGCTTCTACACCGGCCACTTTTGGACGTCCCGGACATATCAATCCGTTGTATGCACAGGAAAAAGGAGTGCTTCGTCGTGCCGGACATACGGAAGCTACCATTGACATGGCACGTCTTGCCGGACTTTACCCCGCAGGTGCTTTGATGGAAATAATGAGCGATGACGGTACAATGGCACGTCTGCCGGAACTTCGTGCAATGGCTGATGAACATGGATTGAAACTGATTTCCATTCATGATTTGATTGCTTATCGTTTGAAACAGGAATCGATTGTAGAAAAAGGTGTTGAGGTAAATATGCCGACCGAACATGGTATGTTCCGTCTGATTCCTTTCCGTCAGAAATCAAATGGTTTGGAACATGTTGCTTTATTCAAGGGAACTTGGAATGAGGACGAACCGATCTTGGTGCGTGTGCATTCTTCTTGTGCTACCGGTGATATCTTTGGTTCCAGACGCTGTGACTGTGGCGAACAGTTGCATAAAGCGATGGAAATGATAGATGCAGCGGGAAAAGGTGTGGTTGTTTATCTGAATCAGGAAGGTCGTGGTATCGGCTTGATGGAGAAAATGAAAGCATATAAACTTCAGGAAGACGGAATGGATACTGTGGATGCCAATGTTTGCCTGGGACATCTGGCGGATGAGCGTGACTATGGAGTAGGAGCTCAGATTCTTCGTGAACTGGGAGTGCATAAAATGAAACTTTTGACAAATAATCCGGTGAAACGTGTAGGACTCGAAGCCTATGGATTGGAGATTGTGGAAAATGTACCTGTTGAAACAGTTCCTAACCCCTACAATGAGCGATACTTGAGAACAAAGAAGGAAAGAATGGGACATACTTTACATTTTAATAAGTAAAATGCCATTTTGTTTTTATATATCGAATATTATCGCTTATTTTGCAACGATTTTCACTCAACAACAATAAAATAGATACAAAATGAATCAATTATCAGATCGTTTGAACAGCTTGTCGCCATCGGCGACACTTGCCATGTCGCAAAAGAGCAATGAACTCAAAGCGCAGGGTGTTGATGTTATTAACCTAAGTGTAGGAGAACCGGATTTCAATACTCCTGACCACATCAAAGAAGCTGCGAAGAAAGCCATTGATGATAACTTTTCTCGCTACTCTCCGGTACCGGGTTATCCGGCTTTACGCAATGCGATTGTTGAGAAGCTGAAAAAAGAGAACGGTCTTGAATATACTGCCGCTCAGATTTCTTGTGCGAATGGTGCCAAACAATCTGTTTGCAATACTATCCTGGTTTTGGTAAATCCGGGTGATGAAGTGATTGTACCGGCCCCTTACTGGGTAAGCTATCCGGAAATGGTGAAGATGGCAGAAGGTACTCCTGTTATCGTTTCTGCCGGCATTGAACAAGATTTCAAGATTACTCCGGAACAACTGGAAGCTGCTATTACTCCGAAAACCAAAGCTTTGATTCTTTGTTCTCCGTCTAACCCGACAGGTTCGGTGTATAGTAAAGAAGAACTGGCAGGATTGGCAGCCGTATTGGCCAAGTATCCGCAAGTAGTGGTTATTGCCGACGAAATTTACGAACATATTAATTATATCGGTGCACATCAAAGTATCGCTCAGTTCCCGGAAATGAAGGAACGTACAGTGATTGTGAACGGTGTATCTAAGGCGTATGCCATGACTGGATGGAGAATTGGTTTTATCGCCGGTCCGGAATGGATTGTGAAAGCTTGCAATAAGTTGCAGGGTCAGTACACTTCGGGTCCTTGTTCTGTATCTCAGAAAGCTGCTGAAGCTGCATATACAGGTACACAGGAACCGGTGAAAGAAATGCAGAAAGCATTTGAACGTCGTCGCGACCTGATTGTGAAGTTGGCGAAAGAGGTTCCGGGATTCGAGGTGAACGTACCGCAGGGTGCTTTCTATCTGTTCCCGAAATGTAGCTACTTCTTCGGAAAGAGTA
>OCPZ01000733.1_pt1 | contig 19932 bp, 21 predicted proteins | sample 1538881 | NCBI WGS metagenome assembly OCPZ01 (sample SAMN04571733, study PRJEB22368) | human gut metagenome | biome: human gut; material: stool | host: Homo sapiens | place: Luxembourg | collected 2013-01-11 | reverse complement strand
CCTGCCACAAGCATAACGATCGCTGGTATCGGCTTTGTTTTCATAATGCATCCATGCCTTTCTATCAGATAATCTTTAACGGTTTGCCTACCGACTTGATATAAAATTCCCCGGTATCACAATGAAGTTCAACTGTGCGACCATAATTAAGTCCCGTATCTTCTGCAACAAGCCTGATTCCAAGCTGCTTTAATTTTGCTTTTGCTGCCTCTGCATTTCTCGCACCGATATTACCAACATCTGACAATCCACTTACCTCAAACATTCTTGCACCACCGGCAATCTTAGCGATCAATCTGCCTTTATTTGCTCCTGCTGCAATTACCCGACGTAATAATTCGTCAATCCCCGTATCTGCAAACTTTGCGATATTACTGTTATTTCTGACCTTTGTACTGTCCGGGAGCATATAATGAACCATTCCCCCAACTTTTGATACCGGATCATAAAATACCAGACCAATACACGAGCCCAATCCCAAAGTTGTAATAACATCAGGGGCTTTACATACATTCAAATCTGCCATGCCCACTTTTATTACTTCGCTCATATATCCTTCTCCTTACAATGAGATTCCAAGTGACGTTAATATCTTTTCATAGGATCCCTGCTCCGGCATCAATATAAAATATCCGTTGATCGCCACGTCTGCGCAGATCTCGGTCTGAATCAGCAGTGCATTATCACCAAACTGTCCAAACTCAATAGCCGGCACACTTAAGATAGAAGCTGCCATATCCACCGCAATATATGGAACAGACGGAGAAATCACAAGATTTGTCATAGAAGAAAGAGCTGACAAATAAGAACCTGCAATGATGTTTCCTATTTCTTTTAATGCGGATAGTTCCATTTCGTCAAACGGTTTGTCCGCTGGCACATCTTCCATCATCAGTTTGTTGACAAGATAACGTGCCGATGGAATATCTACCAGAAACATCATACTACCCTCGATGTCATTCATTACCTCTAAGAAAATGCCAACAATTGTTTCATCCTCTGCACCGACAGCAGTTCCCAATTTTGATACTTCCATCAGTTTTACATTTGGAACATTCATGTCTATTTTCATGCCCAGCATATTTGCAATTGCCGTAGTTGCATTTCCTGCACCGATATTGCCAATCTCTTTTAAGACATCGAGATACATATTATTTACGTCTTCCAACGTTAAATTTCCCATGAATTGCTGATTCTCCTCTCATTTTGCACACCAGGTAAAAATCCGGTGGGACTTTACATTCTATAAAATCCCACCTTTTTATTAATTATTTTCTTCTACCAGTGCATTGATCTCAAGCAGAGAAATCAACTGATCTCCATGCTTGCCGATTCCATTGATAAATCTTCCTTTATTGGAAACTTTATCAATTTCATCCTCACTTAAATTCACAACTTCTCTTACCTCATCCACGATGACACCCAGGGAAGCATTTTCTTCTAATTTTAAGATAATGATCCTGCTCGCATTTGTCAGGACATCATCTTCAAGTCCCATTTTCTTACGTACACTCATAACCGGAACAACCTCACCACGAAGGTTAATTACACCTTTAAAATATGTCTGTACTTTTGGAACTCTTGTAATTTTCTGCATGCGGACAATGTTATCAATATAGCTGATATCAATTCCATACTGCTCACTGCCCACCATAACAACGATATATTGTTTGGATTCTTTTTCCGTTGTTTCAAGATTATTATTTGCCATGCTAAGTACCCTCCATTACATTAACGTATTCACATCTAAGATCAATGCAACTTCGCCATCTCCAAGAATCGTTGCACCGCTGATCAGTTTGTTATTGTCAATGTATTTTCCAAGCGACTTGATTACGATTTCCTGCTGTCCGATCAGATTATCAACCACAAGACCTGCCATACTGTCACCTTTCGTTACAATAACAACGGTCAGGCTCTCCGGCTCTTCCCTTGGCTCAAGATCAAGCACATTGTCAAGTCTTACTAACGGAATAACCTTGCCACGCAGATGGATTACTTCCTGAGCTTCCACATATTTGATATCCTTAACCGGAATATCTTCAATGTTGGAGATGGAACCAAGTGCGATCGCGTATTTTTCATCTCTTACTTCTACCATCAGGGCCTGGATAATTGCAAGTGTCAGTGGCAGACGTACCGTAAAGGTAGTTCCTTCGCCCATTGCAGTCTTAACTTCAACATCTCCGCCTAATGCCTCAATGTTAGACTTAACTACATCAAGTCCAACACCTCGTCCGGAAATATCGGTAATCGTCTTTGACATAGAGAAACTTGGCAGGAACAAAATGTTGATGATGTCTTTCTGACTCATGCTCTCAGCCTGTTCTTCTGTGATAATTCCTCTCTCAATCGCTTTATCACGTACTGCAGCCACATCGATACCGGCACCATCATCTCCTACCTGGATGATTACGTTATTACCTTCCTGGAATGCATTTAAGAAAATGCTTCCCACTTCCGGTTTACCGAGGGCAACACGTGTCTCGTTATCCTCAAGGCCATGGTCTGCGGAGTTACGCAGTAAATGCTGCAGCGGATCTCCGATCTGGTCAACAACGGTACGGTCAAGCTCTGTATCTTCACCAGTCATGTAAAGTTCCATCTTCTTATTGAGCTTTCTTGAAAGATCACGGATCATACGAGGGAATTTATTTACAACGCTCTCGATTGGAACCATTCGAACTTTCATAACTGACTCATGCAGATTTGTAGTGATGCGCTCCAGATACTCGATCTGCTCATGGTAGGTCTGGTTCTGGAAATCACCGGACTCAGTGGATCCGATTGCCACAAGACTGTTCTTTGCAATGATAAGCTCAGATACCTGGTTCATCAAGGCATCCAGCTTTTCAATATCAACACGGACAGTACGGTTTGTCACCGGTTTTGCAACAGTCTGTTTCTTATTGTTCTGTGTTGCAGGTGCTTTTGCCGGTGCAGGTTTTGTCTCCTGAGCCGGTGCTGCTTCTGCCTGTGCAGAAGCCTCTGTCTTTGCGGCTTCCTCTGCTGCAGCTTTTTCTGCCTGTGCCTGTTTTTCTTCAAGCACCTCACATTTTACTTCTTCACCGACTACTTTTTCAATTTCAGATACAGACTGGGCTGCCTGTAAAATCTTGTCGTAAGGTTCTTCTGACGTGATGAAAAAACTGAAATCATTATCAAAATGCTCATCTTCGATTTCCTGTGAAGTTGGATTGTATACAATGATTTCTCCAAATTCCTCTACTGCCTTGAATACTAAGAATGCACGAGCAGCTTTTAACAGACATTCTTTCTGAATATATACGGTCATTCCATAAATATGTAAACCATTGTTTTCTGCCTCTTTTAACTTTGTGCGGTCTGAACTGTTCAGTTCAAATTCAAAATATTTCTTTTCACCGTTCTTAGCCGCATCATCTGTATTTTCTTTCTTAGGAGCCGGAGCTTCTTCCTCTTTCTTCTCCGCATTCTCCTCACCGGCGATAAAATCATTCAGTTCTTTAATGATCAGCTCGTTGTCTTCCGTTCCCTCATCGGAACTTGCCTTTACATTGTTCAGATAACTCTCGATCGCATCCAGACATTTAAAGAGCAGGTCGATCATATTACTGTTAACTTTAACTTTATCACTTCTGACTTCCTGAAAAACATTTTCCATATCATGGGTCAGTCGCTGCATGCGCTTAAATCCCATGGTACCTGCCATACCCTTTAAGGAATGGGCTGCGCGGAAAATTTCATTTATAGTATCCATATTTTCCGGTTCTTTTTCAAGTTCCATAATGCAGTCACTTAAAGTCTGCAGATGTTCTTCTGTTTCATCAATAAAAATTTCAAGGTATTGGCTTACATCCATATTACTGTACCCCCACATTCTTTGTTATTGTTTGAGCAACCTGTGTAAGAGGAACCACTTCATTTACCAGTCCGGTTTCAGCAATCGACTTAGGCATTCCGTATACCACACAAGTCTCGGCATTCTGCGATATCACATATACCGGCTTACTCTTTGCTAAGGATTTTATTCCCTTGGTACCATCTGCTCCCATACCGGTCAGTACAACACACACTATCTGATCATATCCACAGGTTCGCAACGAATCATAAGTAATGTCTGCACACGGTTTTAATCCGCCGATAGGAGGCAATTCATCATTGAGTCTGATTTTATGGCTTCCGTCAGGACTTTTCTTTATTTCCATATGCTTTCCGCCGGGAGCAATATATATCGTTCCCTTTTTGAGCACATCTCCATCTTCCGCCTCTTTGACATGTATGTCACTGACTTCGTTAAGTCTGTCTGCCATGGATTTTGTAAATCCTGCAGGCATATGCTGCACTAAAACCATTGGTGCATCCAGATTTTTAGGAAGATATGGAATCACACTCTGAAGAGCTTTCGGACCTCCCGTCGAACATGCCAATGCAACTAATTTATTTCTGCTTCGAACCGGCTCCGTGTTTCTGCGCAAGACTACTTTTTCCGGTGTTTCAGCCGATTTGCTGCCCAAAGCCATCTTCTGTGTTTTTAAAACTGCATTCAGCACTCCAAGAAGTTTACCCTTAAATGCTTCACCTTTTGCCTCGATCACATTCGTCGGCTTCGGCACAAAATCAACTGCCCCCCGTTCCATGGCAAGCATGGTAACTTCGGCATCCTTTGTAGTCGTAGTACTGACCATAATGACCGTTGCACGGATTCTTTCTTTTTGAAGCTGCTCTAATAAAGCTAGTCCATCCATCCGCGGCATATTAACATCCAACACCACGCCGTCATATCTTTTTGCCCTTAATTTTTCAAGTGCATCCAGACCGTCTCTGCAGGTATCGATTGCCTGAAATGTTTCATCTGAATTAATAATATCACAGATCACCCTTCTCATGAGTGCAGAGTCATCAACAACCAGAATATTTTTTTTCATTTTTTTATCCTCTCACTGCTATTCTGCTGACGCATTCTTCTCTCTTCTTCGAAGATGTAACGGATAATTTCTTCCCTTACCCGATCATTCTTGATACTGAATTTTGCACGCGACATAAACCTGTATTCTGCCGCTGATTCTATTTTACTTGTTTCAATCACATTTGCAACAATATAATACTGATTATCCATTGTCTGGCTTTTCAGTCTCAGCTCTGCCAGAATCCAGGAATCCGGTTTCTGTTCCTGTTCTGTTGTAAAACGGATTCCTCCGCCACTTAAATCCATGATTTTTCCTTTTCGTTCTTTTTCATAAAAATGTTCATCACGGATTTCCGAAAAAATAGCATCCACACTGTCAAGCATGGCCTGTTCTGCTGTCAGTTCATAATATTTAAAATCCAGAAGACACGGATATCTGAAATATTCTCTTCGCTGAAACTTTTCCGGCTGAGATTTCAATTCCATCTCAAGCATATATATATTATCTTTTTTATACCGCTCCTTAACCTGGCCAACTGTCCGATACAATGACTCGCGTGAGAAAAATACAAGTTCATAACGAACTCCAAGCTGTAACAGCACCAGTTTACCAGCCTCCATCGGCATGGCTATTTCCATATTTCCATTCGAGCAGAAATCAAGCACCTTACTTTTATATGTTTTCACTGTGACGTCCGTTTTTTCTGCCTGTTCAACTTCCTGAAGAACACGGATATCTATCTTATCGCCGATACGTATAATGTCTGAAACCTTCATATCCATTCCTCCTTAGTATTTCTGTTGCCAAAAATTTGAAAACATTCTGGCAAGCCCCAACCGTTTATCCGGTAATTTTTCTTCCTGTAAAATCAGATTTGAAGCCATAACTTCAAACGCTCTTGCCGACTTCGCCAACGGTGCATTCAACGAAACAGGTTTCTGCTGTCTTACCGAACGTTCGAGCATGTGATCCTGCGGGATCATTCCAAGATAATTTACAGAACCATCCAGAAACTGTTCTACCACAGAATTCAGTTTTTCATATACCTGCTGCCCTTCTTCACTGGATATCACCCGGTTTGACACAATCCGGATATCTGTCTGTTCGCGTGAAAATAAAGGATTATGATACAATGCTTTCAATAATGAATAGGAATCTGTCAAAGAACTCGGTTCCGGCGTCGTAACAACAAGTACTTCCGGACTTGCCATTACAAATTCCATAACCTGGTTTGAAATTCCTGCCCCTGTATCAATCAGGATCACATCTGCATACCGATCTAATTCAGCCAGACCGCGAACCAGATATCTGATCTGTTCATCCGCAAGCTGGTTCATACTCAAGATTCCTGCTCCGCCAGAGATAAACCCTATTCCCATAGGACCTTCTGTTATAATCTCCGTCATGCTTTTTCCCTGGAACAGAAAATCTCCCAGATTATAACGTGGAACTGCGCCAAACATAACTTCAACATTGGCAAGACCAAAATCAGCATCAAAAATCAGGACTTTTTTTCCCATTTTACTGATCTGCACAGCAAGATTTACTGCAACATTTGACTTTCCAACTCCGCCTTTTCCACTCGTCACGGTAATCACGCGTGCATCCAGTTTCCGGCTCTGATTTTTTACTTTAATTACATTTCTGAGATTTTGAGCCTGATCCATATCATTATCTGCCTCCCAGAAGTTGTTTTACTATTTTTTGTGTATTAAATTCCTCTATGTCATCCGGTACATTTTGTCCGTTTGTCATATAGGAAAGTGGTGCTCCCGAATACATCTTGATATTGTAAATATTACCATACGCTTCCGTTTCATCAAGCTTTGTAAATATCAGTTTATAATCGGCAATCTCCTTATAGCGGTCAGCAATTTCCAAAAGATCTTTATACTTGGTTGTTGCACTGACTACCAGATATACCTCTCTTTCATATGCTGCATCCAGACCTGCAAGCATTTTTTTCATATCATTGCACTGTTCATCATTCTTATGGGAAAAACCTGCCGTATCAACAAAAATAAGATCATACTCACTGACTCTTTCGATTGCGGCATTCATTTCCTCTGCTGAGTATATGATACTCATTGGTGCATCTAAAATATTTGCATACACACGAAGCTGTTCCGTAGCCGCAATACGATAAGTATCCGCCGTCAGGAACGCAATCTTCATTCCCATTTCCAGTTTGTACTTGGATGCAATCTTAGCAATCGTAGTTGTCTTTCCGACGCCCGTCGGGCCCACAAAGAAAATAATTCTTGGTTTTTTCCCGGAAACACAAATTGTATCCGGCTGTCCCAGTTTTAAGATCATTTTCTGATATACATTTGACAATATCGCATCCACACTGCTTCCACTGTGCATGACTTTCTCTGCTTCGTCTAAGATCTGGTTGACATATTTTTCATTCACTTCATTTTCCAGCAGCGTTCTGTAAAGCATCTTGATAAACTGCAGTCCCTCCGGATTTACAACCTGACGTTCTTTCTCTTCTTCCTTTACTTCCTTCTGTCTGCTTTCTTCTACGGACAGTTGTTTTTCCAGAATATTCGAAAGATTTTCCAGTCTTTTCTCTAATCCGTCTTTTGCGTGCAGTTCCGGCACATTCGTAAGATGTCCTGACAGGATGTCGGATGTTCTGTCATTTGGAAATTCTTTTGGACTGATATTTTCATCCGCTGCCAGATTCAATGTTTTTACAGTTTTCGCTGTCAGATCAGCAACCTGTCTCGGATCTACAAAACTCTCTTTTTCTTCTCTTGCAGCTGTAACCTCAAACACAGAACTCTTCCAGGCTTTAAACATACCTGTCGGTTTGATTTCCTTTACATTCATCACAACCGCGCCTTCACCAAGCTCCTGTTTTGCTTTTTCGATTGCCTCTTCTTTTGTTTTTCCCTGATACTTATTTATGGTCATTTTACTTGTCACCGTCCCTGCTGATTATACCTACTGACTGTAATTCTACATTGGACTCAATTTCATTGTAGGAAACTACAATCAGATCCTTAAAATAATCTTCCGTTAATTTTTTAAAGTACATTCGAACAATTGGAGATGTAATCACAATTGGTGTTTTTCCCATGTTTTCGAGCTTTGTTACTTCATTCTGTACAGAATTCATAATAGCCTTTGTTGTTTCCGGATCAAGTGTAAGATATGCCCCCTGTTCTGTCTGCTTCACAGAAGCCATAATTTCCTGTTCCACCTTCGGATCAAGTGTAATAACACTGGTTGTCTCATTCGCCGGGAAATATTTGCTGGAAATGGCTCTCTTTAAACTCTGGCGCACGTACTCCGTCAGTACATCTGTATCTCTTGTTGTCGCTGCATGATCTGCAAGCGTTTCAAAAATCGTCAGGAGATCACGGATAGAAATCCCCTCATCCAGCAGGTTCTGTAACACCTTCTGAACCTCACCAAGTCCAAGCATCTTGGGAATCAGCTCGTCCACCAGTACCGGATTGCTCTCTTTCAGATTATTGACAAGATTCTGCACATCCTGTCTGGTAAGCAGTTCTGCGATATGTGACCGGATTACCTCTGTCAAATGAGTTGCAATAATTGATGGCGGATCAACAACCGTATATCCAAGGCTCTCCGCACGTTCACGCTGGCTTTCCGTAATCCAGATCGCCGGGAGATGGAATGACGGTTCAAATGTAGGGATACCTGTGATCTCTTCCTCCACATATCCCGGATTCATTGCCATATAGTGATCAAAAAGGATCTCTCCTTCTGTCACCTGCACCCCTTTGATCTTAATGATATACTGATTCGGATTTAACTGAATATTATCCCTCAAACGTATGATAGGTACTATAGTACCAAGTTCAAGAGCAATCTGCCTTCGTATCATAACAACACGATCCAGGAGATCTCCTCCCTGATTTACATCTGCTAACGGAATGATACCATATCCAAATTCAAGTTCTATCGGATCAACCTGAAGCAGCGACACCACATTCTCTGGTTTTCGTACCTCTTCTGCTTCCGTTTCCTCCGCATTGACCTCTTCTTCTATACTCTCAATACCGATATTTTTGTCGACCTGTCGTCCTGCAATAATAAAAGTTGCACCAAACGCAAGAAACAATAAGGTATTTAACGGTGTTGCAATTCCTAAAACCGCCAGCGTAGTACCTACAATATAAAGTACTTTGGGAATACCAAATAACTGACTGACAAGGATATTGGAAAAATCCGCTTCTTTCGACGCTTTTGTAACAAGAATACCGGTTGCAAGTGAAATCAGAAGGGACGGTATCTGGGAAGAAAGTCCATCACCAATCGTTAGCACACCGTAATGTTCGATTGCCTCCTGAAACGTCATTCCGCCCCGCAGTATACCCATAATGGTTCCACCCGCAAGGTTTACAAACGTGATAATAAGACCAGCTGCTGCATCTCCCTTTACATACTTGGTAGCACCATCCATGGAACCAAAGAACGCAGATTCTTCCTGAATCTTATTTCTCCGCTCCGCATCAATCGCCATCTGCTTACCAGGCATCGCATCAAGGGTAAATCTCGCCGTTACCTCAGCGACACGCTCGGAACCTTTATTGATAACAACAAACTGGATAATAACCAGAATAATGAATACGATGGCACCAACGATCAGATCTCCACCACCGACGAACTGTCCAAATGTCTGTACGACATTACCCGGATTACCGGTTGTTAAGATCAGTCGTGTTGAAGACACGTTCAGGGAAATTCGAAAGATTGTCGTAAACAAAAGTAAAGTCGGAAAAAAAGACATATCCAGTACTTCTTTTACAAACAATGTATTAAAAAGAACAATCAATGCGATTGAAATGTTCAGTGCCAGCATAACGTCGAGTAAATTGGAACTGATTGGCACTATAAAAAAGATGACTGCAGCCAGTAGATACAGTGCAACACCTATGTCAGCTTTCTTCATGACCTCTCCTCCCTGTTTCTCAGATTATATACCATAGCAAGAATTTCCGCTACTGCCTGATACAATTCCGGCGGTATTTCTGCCCCTATATCTACATTCGCATATAACATTCTTGCCAACGGTTTATTTTCAACAATTTCAATGTGGTTTTCCTTTGCTTTTTCACGAATTTTCTGTGCAAGATAATCTTCTCCTTTTGCAATAACGATCGGAGCTCTTGACACCTCGGCATCATATTTGATTGCAACTGCCAGGTGTGTCGGGTTCGTAATAACCACATCTGCCTTTGGTACATCCTGCATCATACGCCTTTGAGAAGCTTCTCTCATACGTTGTCTCTGTCTTCCTTTGATCTCAGGATTTCCCTCAGTATTTTTATACTCATCCTTTAATTCCTGCTTGGTCATCTTCATATCTTCATTGAAACGATGTTTCTGATAAACAAAATCTGCAATTCCGACCACCAGATAAACAAGGCTGATTTTAAAACCTGCATTAATGATAACATTCCCGCATAATACAACTGCCTGATTCAGCGGTATGTCATATAAAATAAAAATATCATTTGCCTCACCCTTTATGGATGTATAAGCAACATATATGATCAAACTTATTTTTAAAATAGATTTAAGCAGCTCAAATAATGAATCTTTTGAAAAAATACGTTTAAATCCATTGATCGGATTAAATTTATCCCCCTTAGGTTTTAACGGCTTAGCCGTGACTTTCCACCCTACCTGAAGGATACTTACAAGGGCTGTCACCGCAACACCAAACACAAAAAACGGGGCAGCCATCTTGAACATTTCTATATACACATTATGTAAAAACGAAGTAATCTCCTTTGTAGATGATTCCATCGCATTAACACTTACAAAATCAGGCATCAGCTTATATACATAATAAAAAACTTCCAAAAAGCCATTGCCAATTAACGAAATAAAAACCTTCAACACGAGGAACAATACTATCAGATCAAATGCTGCGGTAAGTTCCTTACTCTTTGCAACCTTACCATCCTCTCGTGCTTCTCTTAACTTCTTTTCTGTTGCCGGCTCTGTTTTTTCCCCTCCGGGTCCATCTTTTGCGAACCACTGAAGGTCATATGCAAATAGTAATCTGTCTTTCCATTCCACCTTAGTACATTCCCTCTATAAATAAAACCATCATCTTTTTCATTTCGGTAAATATAAAACTGGCGATTCCAGGCAAAAGTGAAATTGTAAGAAATAAAACTCCAAAACCAACCAGTATTTTCATCTGCATACCAACTGCAAACATATTCATCTGTGGTGCAACCTTTGCCAGAATACCAAGAATACAGTTTAAAATCATCATACAGGCAAATATTGGAAGAAAGATCCTGAAACCTATTACAAACAGATCTGTCATATACTGTGTTATAGAACCCGCAAGTGAATCCCAGTTAAAGATCTGACCATTGATTGGGATTACGGTAAAAGAATCTACCACAGCCTGTAAAATCACATGATGCATATCTGTTGCAATCAAAAGAAGAAGTATAAAATAATTGTACAGGTTTCCGGTAATTGTTACCTGCGTATTCATTGTCGGGTCAAATTCAGTCACCATGGATAATCCAATATCCATATCAATAATATTTCCCGCAAATAAAATAATGGAATTACAAATGTTTGCAGCAAACCCTATCAGCAACCCTGTAATTCCTTCTTTTAACACTATTATCGCATACCCAATCAAACCTGTATACTCGATTGCTGTCTTATCAACAAAACCATACACCAGAAGTGCAACAAAAAAAGAAAAACCTATCTTTGCCTGCGAGGGCGCATTTTTTGTTCCAAAAAAAGGTGCAATATAGACAAAACAGGATATGCGAACCAATATTAATATCAGTATTTCAAAATTAGCCAATGAAAACGTATATTCTAACATAGATCGTCCTAACCGAGATACATACTAAAATTCGACCATAATGTCGTCACGAATTCTGTCAGATTTGTCAAAATCCATGATCCAAAAATCATAAGTCCGACAAATACTGCAATAATTTTAGGAACAAACGTCAGCGTCTGCTCCTGAATAGATGTAACCGTCTGGAAAATACTGACAATCAAACCAACAACCAGTGAAATGATCAACATTGGAGCCGAACAGATTATAATCGTATAAATTGCTTCTTTTGCTACATCAAGTACCTGTCCTTCTGTCATTTTGTTCTCACCTCTTTGCTATCTATATACATTTTAATCTGTATCTATAACAGAATGCACATTCTTCGAACATTCTGTTATCATCAATAAAACGTCTTTACTACGCTTCCTATTACAAGATTCCATCCATCCGCCAGTATAAACAGTAATATTTTAAACGGCAAAGAGATTGTTGTCGGTGGAAGCATCATCATACCCATCGACATAAGCACGGATGCAACTACCATATCAATTACAATAAACGGGATATATATAAGAAATCCCATAATGAACGCCTGTCTCAGTTCTCCGATTATAAATGATGGAATCATAATTGTCATCGGAATCGCATCATATGCACTCTGCCCGGATTCCTCATATTCCTTTTCCAGTGCAGCACTGTCAATATCATAACTGTCACCAGCCATATCCACGAAAAGCTTGACATCCTTTCGCTGTACCTGTCCATACATAAACTGGCGAATCGGCACTTCCGCTTCTTTTAATGCCTTTTCTATGGTAATATCTCCATTATCCAGTGGCTGGATTGCATTCTCATTGATCTGCTGAAACGTCGGCCACATGATAAAAAATGTCAAAAACAATGCCAGTCCAATCAAAATCTGGTTTGGCGGTGCCGTCTGTGTTCCAATTGCCGTTCTTAAAAAATGAAGTACAATTACAATTCTGGTATACGATGTAAGCATAATCAAAAGCGATGGTGACACTGCAATAATTGTCAGTAACAATAATGCACGTACTTCTGAAGCAACCCCCGCCTCATCATTATTTATCGAGATGGACAGACCACCTTTGCTGTCTGACTCACTACCTGAACCTGTGCTGGTATTCGCTGCTGTATTATCCAGCGAATCAATGCTGTCCGGATCCATGGAAGCTGCATAAACAGTCGTTCTGTTTTGTGAGGCAAACAACACTGCCACAAACACTGCTATTGCAAATATTAATGACAGTATACAATATGTCTTTTTTAATTTTGTCATAATTCCATCAATCCTGCTTTTTCGGAAAATGATCTTTCAGTCTACTAAATATCTCCTGAAAATTTTCCTGTGAATTTTTCATATCATCCGATGTCTGGACTGATAACTGATCTTCTGTAAGTTCCGCAATTTTTGTTACTTCATCCTTACCCACAGCGATTACAAAATACTGTTCTCCTGCCTTAACAAGCTGTAAAAATTTACCATTTGCAATCCGGATTGTTTCGAGAACCATAAGATTTCCTTTGGACATTTGTATTTTTTGAAAACCACCTACCCACTTTGTCGTGAAGTAGGTAATAATCAAAACAAACACAAATATGATCAGTACTCCAATCAGCTGCATCAGACTTCGAAAAGAAGCGCTTAATAAAATCATACTAACCCACTACTTTTTTTACTGCCTCAAGTACACGCTCAGCCTGGAATGGCTTCACAATAAAATCCTTTGCTCCTGACTGAATTGCTTCAATAACCATAGCCTGCTGTCCCATTGCAGAACACATGATAACATTTGCATTTGCATCAATCTCTTTGATCTTCTTTAATGCCTGGATACCATCCATATCCGGCATAGTAATATCCATTAATACCAGATCCGGTTTTGCTTCAGGATATTTCTCCACTGCAATAGCACCATTTTCAGCCTCCGCTGCAATCTCATAACCATTCTTTGTAAGAATGTCCTTAATCATCATTCTCATAAATGCAGCATCATCACAAATCATAACCTTAGCCATAATTTTCTCTCCTATCTTTAACTCTTCTTTTTTGTTTTTTATTTTATAATTTCAGTAATTCGTATACCATAGCTTTCTTCTATTACTACTACCTCGCCTTTGGCTACGAATTTACCATTTACCAGAACATCAATCGGTTCTCCGGCAATCCTGTTTAATTCTATAATGGTTCCCGGTGTAAAATCAAGTATTTCTTTAATTGATTTGGAAGTTCTTCCAAGTTCTACCGTAACTTCAAGTGGTACATCCATAATCAAATCAATATTTTCCGGTTGAAAATTCCCCGGTACTGCTCCAGTAAATGCCTGGAATTGTGCCGGCTGTACATTTACCTGCTGTTGTCCATACATCTGCGACATCTCCTGACCCATCATTGATTGTCCCATCATCGGCTGACCCATCATTGGCTGCTGTGCTGCCATCTGAGGTTGTGGCTGCGGTGCAGGTGTCGGCTGAGCTGCCGGTGTACTCTGGGTGTTCTCTTTTTCACTCATTCCTGCAGTGGAATTACTGTCTTCTTCCATATTGCTTGTTACATTTGCACACATTTCTTTTGCAAAAGAAACAGGATATAACTGCATGATCTCACTATCAACAAGATCACCAATCTCTAACCGGAATGAAATTTTTACAAATTCACCTGCAAGGAACTCATCAATCTGACTCTCATCAATTGTCTGTTGCAAATCTATCAGATCTGCACTTGGCGGGCTGATATCAATTACCTTGTCCAGCATGGAAGACAATGATGTTGCTGCCGAGCCCATCATCTGGTTCATTGCCTCGCTGATTGCACTCAGGTGAAGTTCTCCAAGTTCTCCATCCGTATTTGTTCCATCACCGCCCATCATCAGGTCCGTGATAACTTTTACATCATGTTCCTTTAACACAAGGATATTGCTTCCATCTAATCCCACGGTATACGCAATTCGTATAAATACACATGGCTTTTCATATGCGTCACATATATCACTCCAGTTTGCAAACGCAACCACTGGGGTGGAAATCTCAACCTTACGGTTTACCAGTGAAAACAGTGTAGTTGCCGCTGTTCCCATACTGATATTCGAGATCTCACCGATCGCATCTTTTTCCTGTTCTGTCAATGTATTTTCCGGATTTTCATCTGTACCTGAAGGATTGTTCAGTAAAGCATTGATTTCTTCCTGTGACATCGTTCCATCCATCTTACTGCTCCTCCCTAATCACTGATGTAATTCTTACTGCATAGTCATCACCGGTTTCTCCCGGCAGAGCAGTAAATTTTTTTATACTTCCAACAAAGACACTCAGTTCCTGATCAACCTTCGTATCCAGCCGGATAATATCTCCTACCTGCAGTCCCAAAAAATCATTTACTGAAATGGAACTGTTACCAAGTACAGCTTTGATCGGCATTGGTGCTTTTGAAATAAGTGCCTCGATCGTTTCTGTATACTGTTGTTCATCTTTTTCCTGCAGACTCGAATACCAGTATTTGGTATTCAGTTTGTCCATAATACTCTCTAAAGTCAGATATGGAAGGCATACATTCAGTAATCCCTCCACATCGCCAATCTTAACATTGAGCGTTACCAGAGCTATCATCTCCGTCGGCGATATAATCTGTGCGAACTGCGAATTCGTCTCAATACGCTCTAACCGGGGTTCTAACTCACATACATTCTCCCACGGCTCCACTAAAAGATCTACTGCCACATTAAATATCCGCTCAATGATCAGCAATTCTATCTCCGAGAAATCCCTCGGTTTATCCAGAGGCACTCCCTTTCCACCTAACATTCTGTCTACTACAACATATCCAAGATTTTGTGCCATCTCAATGACAATGCTTCCATTCAATGGAGATGCATTTACAATTCCAAGTAATACAGGATTCGATAACGCATTTGAAAATTCTGAATATGTAACTGCTTCTGAGTTCATCACCTCAACCTGAACATTTTTCCGTAAATAAACAGGAAGATTGGTTGACAAGAGTCTTCCGTAATGTTCAAAGATAATCTCCAGCGTTCGCAGATGTTCCTTTGAAAACTTTGCAGGACGGGCAAAATCATAATTTTTGACCTGTTTTTTATCTTCATCTTTCATTTCATCTACATCAAGTTCACCACTGCTTAACGCTTTGAGCAAACTATCTATCTCATTTTGAGATAAGACTTCACCCATTCTTTCTCACCACCTAACACAATATTTGGGTCTATTCCGTCTGAACGCTTGAGAAGTTTACACCAACGATGAAGTCTGAACCTCCAAACATATCCTGTAATGTTTTCAATATATCATCTTTTACATTCTGATAGCCATTTGCATTAAACTCATCCAATGTATATCCATTTACAATGGTATTAATCTCGCTCTGAATGATCGTCACTTTTGCAGCAAGTCCTTCGGATCCACCATAGGTTTTGTATCCGTCACTCTTTGTATTCAAAGATAAACTGACTGAAAATACAGCATAGTGCTGTTTGCCATCTTCGCCCTGTTTTAAGTTCACGGTAAATCCATCGGTGATCGCATAAGTCTCAACATCTTCGATCGGCACCTCCGGTGTAGCCGGCGTATTTTCTCCACTCTGAAGTTCCAGATTAATAGCAGAGCATACCTGATCGATCAGCTGATTCGATTTTTTTGTCTGCGGAATAATCGTGAACACAAGAATTGCAGTTAAAATAAGATTTGCTAAAACCAGTGCCAGAATAATTACGGTTATCAAATTCTTTTTCATAATGCTACCTTCCTGTTCAATTAAAATCTGAACTATAAGAATTATATATTTTTATAATAACGCGGCGGTTTCTTGATCTTCCCTCCTGCGTTGTATTATCTGCAACAGGTACATACTCACCTCTTCCAGATGCCTTCAAATGTGCGGGCTCCACTGTTGTAATATCTCTCAGATAATCTGTAACCGCCCGTGCCCTGTAAAATGAAAGCACATCATTATCTTCATATTTTGCAGAATGAATCGGCACGTTATCCGTGTGTCCCTCTACTTCTATGATATTATCCTGATAAGGTTCGATCAGCTTACCCAGCTTATCAATCAGCGGATACGCCTCTGATCGGATTTCAGCATGCCCGGAGTCAAACAAAAGAGCTCCATTCATATTGAGCATGACATACTGTGCATTGAAATCAACTTCCACCTGATCCTGGATTCCATATCTTGCAATGGCATCCTCCAGCTGTTCAGACATTTTTTCTGATTCTTCCAGTGCCTGTTCTTTATATTCTTCCACTACATCATTCTCTTCGTCTGTTTCCTGATCCGTTTCAGAGTTCGCTTTGTCTTTATAATAAGAATCTAACATTTCAAGCTGGCTCACACCGGATGATATCAGAGTTCCATCTCCAATAGAAGATCCTCCATTGGGAAGAATACTAAATGTATTCTGAAAGGAAGCCACCATTTTTTCAAACTTTTCTGCATCTACCGTTGACATAGAGAATAACAATACAAAGAAACATAACAGTAGGTTCATCAGATCTGCAAATGTATTCATCCATGCCGGTGATCCTTTTGGTTCATCAGGCTTTCTTTTCACTATTCTTCACCTCCAGCCTCGCTTTCCTGCGCTGTATTACGCGCCGAAGGTGCAAGGAATGATTTCAGTTTTTCTTCTATAACACGTGGATTTTCTCCTGCCTGGATCGACAGAATACCTTCCACGGAAATTTCCTTCATCATCATTTCATTATCATTATTCAGTTTTAACTTACCTGCAATCGGGTTACATAACCAGTTTGCAAGTAATGAACCATACAATGTTGTAACAAGCGCCGTTGCCATCGCCGGTCCGATTGTGGATGCATCTTCCATGTTCTTCAACATGAGGATCAATCCAATCAGTGTACCGATCATACCCCAGGCAGGACCTAATTCAGCCCATTTCTCCCAGACAGCAATTTTAGCTTTATGTCTGCTCTCAACGCAGGCTAAGTCAGTCTCCATGATTCCTCTTACCAGTTCCGGATCTGTACCATCTACAACAAGCATAATTCCTTTTTTCAGAAAATCATCTTCAATCCCGTTTGCTGCTTCTTCCAATGCCAGAAGTCCTTCTTTTCTCGCAGTATTCGACAGTGAGATAATCTGGTTGATGACAACTGCCGGATCCTGAACCTCATCCTTAAAAATCAGCTTTATTGACTTTATACCATTGATAAAATCTGCCAATTTAAAAGATGCGAGCGTACCTGCAATGGAACCTCCTATTGTAATAATGAATGATGCCGTATCCCACATGGAGTGTAAACTTGCAACACCTCCGTTGGAAAGTACACCAAACACAAACATTACAACGCCTAATAACATACCTACTATTGATGCTATATCCACTTTTTCCACCTACCATCCTTGATTTTTCAGATTATAAAATCCCATCCGTGGGACTTATTCTTCTCTTAAAAGGCCATTTGTAAAAATATCCCTTTTGTATGATTTTACTAAATTTTTGACCTCTTGTCTACTTTCTTTTACAATAAACTTTTTACCTGTTGTAAGAGAAATAACTGTATCCGGGGTCTCCTCCACCGTTTCAATCAGATCCGAATTGATTAATACTGTTGTTCCATTCAATCGTGTCACTTCGATCATAAAGTAATCATTCCTCCATTATTAATCAACAGTTTTTATTGTGACCGATTTTTTCAAAAACCGGTCACAATGTTCAGTATAACATATGTAACTGATTGTGTAAAACCTGTTTCAACATTTTAAGACAGGTTTTACGCAAATATTATCTTTTTCTTACTTTACATTAACGTTTCAGATTAACCAGTTCCTCTAAGAGGGTATCTGATGTTGTGATGATACGGGAGTTTGCCTGGAAACCACGCTGTGTGATGATCATCTGTGTGAACTCCGTGGACAAGTCTACGTTAGACATTTCAAGTTCTCCGGATGTCATGGAACTTCCGTCCGCAGAAATCTCAACACCAATTCCATCAAATTCACCTGAGTTTAAGGTTGTACGGTAACAGTTCTCTCCAACCTTTTCAAGACCGGATGCATTTGCAAACTGTGCAACAGCGATCTGTCCAAGTGTCTCTGTATTACCATTATCATAGGTACCTGTGATAAGACCATTGTTATCGATGGAAATACCGATCATGGCACCTAATTTCTTTCCTTTTCCTGTCACACCATCATCTATAGATCCTGTAGACATAACCGCTGTGGATTTACCACCGTTGTCTGCATCTTTCAGACCGGAGAAATCAATGGTAATATTGTCAAACTGTGTCGGATTGTTTCCAAGTTTACTCATATTAAGTGTAACTGTGTTTGCCTTACTTCCTGCTTTATCTACTGTTCCATCCGCTTTATATTTATCCCGTTCTCCGACTCCTGAAAATGTACCATCTTTCGTGCTAAATGCAATCTCATAATCAGCCACATCACCCGTTAATGTCAAAACACCTGTTGTAGTGTCAACTGTTGCCGTTACTGTTGCCGTTGTTCCGGTCGGTGGATTAATTTTGCTCTGCATGGCATCAGAAATCCCATATACCTGTTTCAAACTATATGGTCCAGATCCGTCCGCACATGTAAAAGACTTATTTGCATCTTGATATGTAAGTAGCTTACTAGCATCCGCACTACTTCCTACATATATTTTTCCATCTGCATCCAAAAAGTACCCACTCTGTACTTGTTTATAGGTTCCTAAAGTGATATTTGTTTCTTTTTTACCAAAAATATCTTCTACATTGACTGTTTTTCCATCCTGAGTCTTTTGAGTTTCCGCATCATAGAACGTTGTTCCGTCACTGTTTAAGATTTTTTCCAGTTCCACCGTATATTTTCCATCTGTTCCGGTAGATTTCATTGCAAAACGCGCTGTATAGGAATAACCGAGATTATCAAAAAAAGTCAGTGTTTTGACAAGTCCGTTGTCTGACAATACATCCTTATCATTTTTATCAATAATACCGGAAACATTTGCCTGTGTGGTTGCTTCCGGAGCAGATGTCAGGTTGGATGTCTGCATGACACGAAGTGCAGATACGGTATCCTTCTTGATATTTCCTGTTGTCGGATCTACCTGCCATCCCATAACTGTATAACCGGTGGATGTCATACATAAGTTACCGGCACCATCTACATAGAAAGAACCGGCTCTGGTAAACAGGTTCTCAGAACCGTTGTTAACTACAAAAAAGTTTGTCGTAGACTGGTCTGATAAACGG
>OCPZ01000719.1_pt1 | contig 20477 bp, 10 predicted proteins | sample 1538881 | NCBI WGS metagenome assembly OCPZ01 (sample SAMN04571733, study PRJEB22368) | human gut metagenome | biome: human gut; material: stool | host: Homo sapiens | place: Luxembourg | collected 2013-01-11 | reverse complement strand
CCACCTGGGCAAACCGTCTCTTCAGCTTTATTCTGTATGCCGTCATCGGGTACTTCCTAATACAGCTCAACAATACGTTCGCCATCATCCGGATGCGGGCATCGGTACAGACTTCTGTCTACTTCCTGCTGATATCCGTCTGCCCCAGCCTACACATGCTGTATGCGGGAGACTTGGCAGCTGCCTCCTTCCTGGTGGCACTGTTTTTCCTCTTCAAGAGCTACCAGCAGGCACGGCCCACAGGCAGTCTCTTCCACGCCTTTGTCTTCATCGGACTGGGCAGCCTGCTTTTTCCGCAGCTCATGCTGTTTGCCCCCATCTTCTGGATAGGTGCCTACAACTTCCAGTCTCTCCAACCCAAAAGTTTCTTCGCTTCCTTGGTAGGATGGAGCGTACCCTACTGGCTGTTGCTGGGACACGCCCTCTACTACGGGCAAATGGAACTCTTCTGCCAACCCTTCCGCGAGCTGGTGACCTTCGCTCCCACCCGGTTCGACTATCAGCCGTGGGAACTCGCCACCCTCGGGTATCTCCTTGTTCTGTTCATCGTCAGCGCGGCACACTGTCTCATTGCCGGCTATGAAGACAAGATACGCACCCGAAGCTATCTACACTTCCTCATCCTGCTGAATTTCTGCATCTTTGTCTATATCGGACTGCAACCGGTATTGAGTGTCCACCTGATGTCCTTCCTGCTCATCGGTGTCAGCATCCTGGCGGGACACTTGTTTGTACTGACAAATAGCCGCAGTTCCAATATATTCTTCATTTGTGCATTTATCGGATTATTCATTCTATTAGGATTCAACATATGGACGCTTTTGTAGATACACTCGTACAGCTGCTGATTGACTGGGGATATGTCGGTCTGTTCATCTCTGCCCTATTGGCAGGAAGCATCATTCCGTTCAGTTCCGAGATAGTGATGGTAGCACTGGTCAAGGTCGGTCTGAGCCCGGCACTGTGCGTACTCTCTGCCACCTTGGGAAATACGCTGGGAGGCATGACGTGCTACTACATGGGACGTCTGGGACGTATAGACTGGATTGAGAAATATTTCAAGGTAAAAAGGGAAAAGATAGAACGGATGCAGCATTTCCTCCAAGGGAAAGGGGCACTGATGGCTTCCTTCGCCTTTCTGCCTTTTGTGGGAGAGGCCATAGCCATTGCACTGGGCTTCATGCGCAGTAATCTGATGCTGACCACCACTTCCATGTTTGCAGGGAAGCTGGTGCGCTACATAGCTATGCTGTGGGCACTGCAAGGAGCCATTTCGATGATGAATTATTGACATGTAGTGGGTTTGAGCAATGGATGTATAGATGCAACGCGTTGGATGTATAGATGCAACGTGCTGGATGTATAGATGCAGCACGCTGGATATATAGACGCAACAGCACACTGAACCACAGAGAATTAAATAAAATAAAAACATTCAACAAAAGCAGAAGTGATGCAACGAATCATAGAGAAGACGGAAGACGGAAGTGCGACACTGTTTGTACCGGAACTGAATGAACATTATCATTCGGTAAAAGGGGCACGTACAGAGTCACAGCACATCTTCATCGACATGGGACTGAAAGTATCCGCTACTGCCCGCCCGCATATCCTTGAAATCGGTTTCGGCACCGGGCTGAATGCCCTGCTTACACTGGAAACTGCCGAAAAGGAAAAGAGACCAGTGCACTATACCGGTATCGAACTCTATCCGCTTGCATGGCCGGAGGTGGATGCGCTAAAATATAGCGACAATCCTCTGTTCGAGGAACTGCATCGGGCTGCGTGGGAAGAAGAAGTTGCCATAACTCCTTATTTCACACTGAGAAAAGTGCGGGCAGATGTCGAAACAATAAGCATTGACAGTTTGTTAATGATTAATAAATCTCCGTTCGATGTTGTCTACTTCGATGCCTTTGCACCCGAAAAGCAACCGGGAATGTGGGAGGAAAAAGTCTTCCGGAATATCCATGCCGCCATGAGCACCGATGGCGTGCTGACCACCTACTGCGCCAAAGGAGTAATACGCCGCATGCTGCAAGCCGTAGGATTCAAGGTAGAGCGTCTCCCAGGTCCCCCCGGAGGGAAACGGGAGATACTGAGGGGAAGGAAAGAGGAAGTGATAATGGATAAGGAATAGTTGATAATGGATAGTTGATGCCCCCTGCCACAGCGCAGCCAAATTGTAAATTGTAAATAGTAAATTGTAAATGAAAAAGTTTTGTTTTTTACTCCTCATAGCCACCTTGCTCTTCTCGTGCAAGCAAGGAGGCCAACAGAACAAGAAGAATGACGATAAACCCGTGATTACCGTCACCATCGAGCCGCTGCGGTATTTCACCGAAGCCATTGCCGGCGATGAATTCACCGTCGTCAGCATGGTGCCCAAAGGTTCAAGTCCGGAAACCTACGACCCCACGCCCCAGCAGCTTGTCGACCTTGCCCAAAGCAAGGCCTATTTCCGCATCGGCTACATCGGTTTCGAGCAGACATGGACGGAAAAACTGACGGACAATGCTCCCCACCTGCAATTCTTCGATATGTCCGAGAATGTGGAACTCATTCTGGACGATACCCATGCACATCATCATAAAGACGGGCATGTACACGAAGGCCATACGCACGCCGGTGGTGTGGAACCCCACATCTGGAATTCCACCATCAACGCCCAAATCATTGCCGGAAACATTCTGAATGCACTCTGCGCCATAGACAAAGCCAATGAAAGCGTCTACATGGAACGTTACAACGTACTCATCCGGCAGATAGAGCATACAGACAGCCTCATCTGCCAGATGCTTTCCAGCCCGAATGCCGACCGTGCCTTCATGATTTATCATCCGGCACTTTCCTACTTTGCCCGCGACTACAACCTGCACCAGATTCCTATCGAAGCCGGTGGAAAGGAACCCTCTCCCACCCATCTGAAGAACCTGATAAACTCCTGCAAGAAGGAGAAGGTACGCGTCATCTTTGTACAGCCGGAATTCGACCGCCGCAATGCCGACCTTATCGCCCAGCAGACCGGAACCCGGGTAGTGGCTATCAATCCCCTCTCATACGACTGGGAGGAGGAGATGATGAATACGGCCAGAGCGCTTGTAAAAGAGTAAACGATGATTCTGTCCATTTAACGAAGAAGAAGCTATGCCTGCATCCCCCATTATAGAGATAAAGAACCTCAGCGCCGGATACGATAACCGGACCGTACTGCATGATATAAACCTGACTATCTACGAACGTGATTTTCTGGGTATCATCGGTCCCAACGGTGGTGGAAAGACTACCCTTATCAAATGTATACTGGGACTGCTGAAACCCACTACCGGGGAGATTCTATATCACTCCTGCCCTCCATCCCCCTCCGAAATTGCCAATTGTCAATTATCAACTGTCAATTGTCAATTATCCATGGGTTACTTGCCCCAGTACAGCAGCATCGACCGGAAATTTCCCATCACCGTAGAGGAGGTCATCCTTTCAGGACTCAGCAGCAAGAAGCCGCTGGCTTCACGCTTCACCGCCCGACACCGCGAGAAAGCCTCTGCCGTGATAGCCCGCATGGGGCTGGAAGGCATGGAGCAGCGTGCCATCGGCGCTTTGAGCGGCGGACAGTTGCAACGTGCCCTCCTGGGCCGTGCCATCATCTCCGACCCGCAGGTGGTGATTCTCGACGAACCCAGCACATACATCGACAAGCGTTTCGAAGCCCGCCTCTACGAACTGCTGGCAGAGATAAACAAGGATTGCGCCATTATTCTCGTCAGCCACGACATCGGCACGGTGTTGCAGCAAGTCAAGTCCATTGCCTGCGTCAACGAAACCCTGGACTACCATCCCGATACCGGCGTTACGGAAGAATGGCTGGAACGCAACTTCAACTGCCCGATAGAGTTGCTGGGGCACGGGACACTGCCGCACAGGATATTGAAAGAACACAAGCATTCTCACGGATGACTGGAAGCAAAGGAGGCCGACCCATTGTAGAACCGACCTCCCGTTACCCTTCCGAATAACTATCCGACAATCTTCTTACCCGTCATTTATATTGGAAAGCCTTATACGAATGGGGTAGTAATGACAAACGGAAAGAGTTCTTTGGTGTCACCGGACGCCTGCTCTGTACGGGTTCGGCAGGAAGGGGAGCCAGAATATCTCCATTCTCCAGATTTTCCAACCTCGTCACCTCATCATCGGTAACAATACGCACTTCCACCGGTTCATCATTGAAGTTCTCCACCACCAGTGTTTTATTGTCATACACAAACAATCCGACTTTGGAGGGAGCCTCCAGATAGATATCCATATCCCTACTCATAATGCGGCGAATCTCATTCAAGGCTTTTGCCGGAAAATCATATAAATTTCCCATATCATCGGGAATGGTCAATACATATAGATTGCCGGCGGCATAGGGAGCTCTCAACAAAATAGGATACCCCGATACTCCTCCCGTCAACGGACGGCCCGCACTGACTACTTCCCAAGCATCATTCGTATAATACTGAACCTGCGGTATCAATAAATCGCGTCCGGCTTGTCCATATCGGCCAAAATCATTGACAAGAGCTTTCAAATCGGTACAACGCAACTCTACTATTTCGGCAATTTTTTCAGGAATGGCTTTCAGCAAGCCGCTTGTAATCACCACATCCCGTCCGCTTTGCAATTGCTTCCTAATGTCGGTCATGAGCTCCGGAGCTTGAGCCGCCTGGGCAGTCAGCAGCACCACTTGTTGGTCTTTCGGAAAAACGGGACGTATATCCATCGGCAAACCTATCATGCCCAGATAATTCTGCAAGAAATCATCACCCGCCACATGAAAAGGCTTGTAGGACTTGATGCCAATGGGGTTACCCAACTTACCTACCAGTTTATCAGTCTGTTTCAATACAACATCCGCAATGCGTGCCATGGTGGTAGGCTCTATGGAAGTTCCGTTCTTCTGCCGGATAGGGGCAGTCATCTCATCATAATTAAAGCTGGTGCCCATGCCCTGCCAAGGGGTACGGAACCTGGGAGACAACTTCACGCCCAGAAGCTGGTTATAGGCAAAGAGAATGATTTCGGGAGCCTTGGCAAGCATGGTCAGATGCAGCTGCTCAGCATAGCGGTCCATACCCAGATTCAGTCCACCGGAGTCCACCCATCCTCCACCATTGTAGCCCGGACGCAGATTATCAAAATAACGGATAATATTATAGCTTAGATAATTCTGCAGATGCTGGTTGCCGGCAGGGTCCCTTGTTTCGGTACCCGTCCAGACACCGTCAAAGAGTTGGGGACCTTCCTCCAGATTAAAGCCCAAACCTTGGAAATGGTCGTACCAGTTGGGATACTTGATGATTACCTTTACACGAGGATTCACCTTCTTGGCAGGTTTCAGCACAAGGTCGCGCCCGGCTTCAGTCATCAGCTTCAAACGGTATTCCGTCCAGCTCTGCGTACCTTTGGCTTTTATCTCTATGTCCGACTTGCAACTGGTGAAGAAAAAGTCATCCAGAATAAACTCGTCAAAGTGCTTTGCCGTATGTTCTGCAATCTTTCGCACCATCTCACGATGCTCGGGATTGGAATAGCAGAACGTCTCGAAACTGTTCGCCTCGTTGATGGTGTAGGTAATTCCTCCGGCAGTCTCTATTCCCCGGTCATGGAAAAATTTCTTAGCTTGCTCCAGGGTGGCGTCATCCACAATCAGTAAATCACGATGTGTTTCCAAATAAATCTTGTCCACTTCCAACTGTTGTGAAATCACATTCCAAGTCGAATCCAGCCAATGGATGTCCTTCATCTTGTCTACCTCGTAGGCACGTACATAGACCGATACCTTAAAATTGTCATAAGCTTTTGCCTGCATGGCCATAGTGCAGACCATGCAGAGCAGAAAAGCTACAATTACAAACTTATCTACCTTTATTTTACTGTTCATTACCATTCAATATTTTCTGAGATGCCAATACCATATACATAAACCACGTAGCATGTCCGCCCAAACAGTACTCACCTTCCTGCCATAAGAACGGGAAATGAAGTAATTCGGGCAAGTCGGGACGAATCAGATTTGTACCCGGAGACACTCCACCCGGAATATAAGACCAGTCGGCACGGTTGACACCATAGGCGGCTTTCATCGTTTCGGCACCGACTCCCGTTACAAACGCTGCCTGATTACGTCCCGGATGCATACCGAGCAGGTATTGGACAGCATTGAAAATATAGTCCGGTGCAAACAAGTCAGGATAGGCAGCATGCAGGTAACAGTAATTGTAGCCCAGATGCTGGGGTTCCCATGAACCGGAAGAACGGTTACCTCTGTCATGCGGCACTCCATACGGAGTTTTACTGCTATACTCCTGATACATAGCCTGCAACTCCGGCAGTGCTTTGCGAACAGCCTTGCTGAAACGTGCATTTCCCACAGCTTTGTCGAAACGTCCGATGAACCAACCCGTCTGACGGATATTCTTGCAGATGAAATCCTGCTGCTGCAAAACGAAATCACGGTACTCCACTTCCTTTGTCGCCAGATAAAGTTCTACGGCAGCATGTACCTTGGCTGTCAGCACCCGGTTGTTGTCGCAGCGGGTAATCCTGAACAATTCACGGGCTATCTCCAGACAATCCGCTCCCAATGCATCGTTATGTCCCTTCAAGACACGTGAAATACCTGCCAGCCAAGCGGCTACCTGAAGTTCCCTACCAGGGTTGTCTTCCGTAAACACCCAGCGGTCGTCGGCAGTCCCACTGACATGGTCTGTATGGGCCGACGCATCACCCAAGTGTGCATACTGGCGTACGGTAGGACACAGAATCCCTCTGTAGAGACGCCCCAGAGCCTTCCAACCCGCCACTATCGTCAAAGCACCGTTTTCCACCTGCTGCAACAAGTCATTCTTTCCATCCGGCTGGTGAATCTCGACTATCTTCTTTTCAAAATCTATGGAAGTCTCGTCCCAATAGGTACCAAAGTTCTCACAAGCCATGGCAAGTATATAGGCCTCGCCTGCCTGGGATTCCACACGCAGGTCATAGTCCCCCGCATCGTGCCATCCACCCACATTCAGCCCTGGAACCAAATCACCCGGCTGGTACTTACAAAGAGTAGAGGTTCCCTGAGTATATCCGTCTATATGGTTGATATCGGTTTTGGCCATACGTGCATCGTCATGATGACAGAAGTCATGCCATACACGGTATTTTTCGTTCACACGCATGTGGCACATCTGTACCGGCAAAAAGTATTCCACCTCTGCCTGCCAGATACCCTTGTCCCACACATCTTTGGCAATGCGGAACACCGGAGAAGCAGCATCGCCGTACATTACCTGATAGAGCCCTTCTTCCGTCACTTCCGTGAAATCGAACTGCAGATAGTGGTAGCGTTGGAAATCTCCCCAATCCTTGGCAGCCTGCTGCTTTACCAGTTTCCTGCCATCGGCAGCAATGCGATAAAGGGCAGGTTGCTTGAAGTCTGTATCCCGTTTATCCAACTCTATGACAGCCACTTTCTTCTGTCCAGGATGGTAACCTACTTGAGAGGCTTGCACCACCGGTGCATAACGCCAGTCTTTAGTGACTGTCGGACGGATTATCCATTTCACCGCACCTTCCTTTGTCCCTGCCGGGAACTCCGAACGGAGCACAAACCAACCGTTGTTATGATTTATCCTTCCATCATACAGCAGCAAGTCTCCTTTCTCACTTTCAATCGTAATCTTTGCCAAATCATCCTGAGGATTGAGTACAAACTTTTTCCCTGCGGCCAAAGGAGCAGAGACGATATCATCGGCAATCATCGGGTTATAAGTCTTTCTATCCAACAGCAACTGGTCCAAATCAGCTTTCCCGTCAGGGTTGAAATCTCCGATATGCTCCATATTGGAAGACTGTTTCATGGTGGGCCCCATCGCCTGGTGGGGAAAGACTCCCGTCCGGTTGTCCATAATCCACGGCTTGCCCAGCAAAGTGGAAGGTACCAATTCCAGATTAAAGCCCAACTTGCCGGCAAACCGCTCGGGCACCGGTTGGTCCAAATCAACGGTCAATACCAGATAATCCTTCTCGCCTTTGACCTTAATGGTATAGCCAAAAACAAAATCCGGATAAAGCATCGGATTAAAGCCTGCCATGTGTTTGGCCGAATCCGGATAACTCAATGTGACACGGATTTCATTGTCAGCCTCATCCACCACCCGGCTTCTCATCTTGGGCAATCCCTGCCATTGCCCTTGCGAGATTTCAAAGCGCACATCTCCATTGGCAGCCCTGCGGTCTCCATTCAAAACAAGGGTCAGTCCTCCCTGGTGTCCTTCAGGGTAGACGTCACTGAACACCATCACATTGGCCCCGCCATTCTCAAAATATCCCGATGGATTGATTCTGAAATCCTGGGCGTGCAGCCCCATACAAAGCATCAGTGATGCTGCACCTGCTATAAATTTCTTCATAAATACTATTTTAAACGATTATGTATTTCTACTCCCAAGCGTACCGTATGATACGGGCAACGCCACATACTCACTTTGGGAGTATCCTTCTTGGGTTCTCCATCAAAACAATCACTGTACCATTCACCGTATTCCCGGTCTATCATACAGTCCTTTACGAAAGTCCAAACCGTATCGGCCGATTGCAGATAAACGTCATTCCCGCTGATTTGCCAGGCATTGACACAAGCTATCATCGTTTCAATCTGGCCCCACCATGAGGCATGCCCGGTTGTTCTTCCGCCCTTCTTTTCATACATCATATACCCTTTGTCACTCAGTCCTTCCACCAAGCAAGCATCCGTCACATCCAGCGCAAGCCGATTCGCCCTATCCATCAGTTGCCGGTCTTCTAACACACGGGCAGCCTCACAAAGCAGCCATCCCGCCTCTACATCATGTCCATAAGAGTCCATCTCAACCAGACTGTTCCATGCATTATCAAAGAACAAATTAAAATGCCTCCTTGAAGAGTCATAAATACGGTCCATAAACAACTCGGCGCAGAACTTGAGTCTTTTCCTCAGTCCGTCATCTTTCCAGCATTGATATAAAAGGGTATAAGCTTCCAGCACGTGCAAATGCGCATTCATAGTCTTGGATGCATTGTTATCATAATTATCCAGTTGTTTCCAATCTTCAGTAAAAGATTCCACATAACCGTCATATTGCGGTTCGCGGCCTTTCTCCTCCAAGGTATGATATAAACCGACAGCCATATCCAGACTCTCGCTGTTACCTGTTGCCAGATAGTGTTCAGCCAGCCCATAGATGGCGTAGGTCATGGCATACGTATATTTGGAAGCATTCAGCACCTCACCGTCAGGATTGACCAGCCAATATACCCCACCATGTTCCTTGTCTATAAATGTATCAATGAAGTAGCGTTGCGATTTATCCGCAAGCTTCAGATAAGCCTCATCCTTAAACGTACGGTATGCGGCAGAAAAACTCCACAGAATCCGGGCATTCAGAACCCCTCCTCTCGGAGCATCCACTACCGGAGTACCATTCCGCAATACAGTTCCATAAAAACCGCTGTCGGGAGCCACTGCATAATCCATCCAAAACGGCAACACGCTGTCCCTGACATTCGTGACAATCTCTGTACGCATGCGTGTCTGCATATCTGTCTCCCCTGAATGCGACCGGCAGCCTGCCAGACAAGACGCAACCAGCAGTGCTATCCAATAAAACATCTTCCTTTCCATAATTATTCTCTAAAACCATCAAACTTTTCCTTGTTTAATTCCCCGTTTATCAGAGACTGGTGTTCGTCGTCTCAAGTACTGGTGTTTGTCATGTCAGACACCGGCTTTCATCACGACAGACGCTGACGTCTATCACAACAACTACTGGTGCCTGACATTTCACTCACAAATATTTTATTATTAAGTGTTTATTTATAATTTATCAATATCCCGGATTCTGGTCAGCCTGATTGATGAGCGGGTTGGTCAGAATCTCATTCGTCGGAATCGGGAAGATTTCCTGATAAGCCTCGTGCTCAAAGAAACGGAATGAGTCACCAGTCTGCAGACAAGCCTCTTGTGAAGAGTTGGCTGCTGTCTTCGGATATTCGGCGGCAAACCATTCTTTGCACATACCCATACGGCACAAATCATGGTAAAGCGAGAACTCGGCATTGAATTCATGGCGACGCTCTATAATCAGCGCCACCTTCCATACCGGAGAAGTATAGCCTTTGGCTGCTTTATAGCTTGTATAATAGGTCTCTGCATCCGGCACTTCCACCGTCTGGGTATTCAACATGTCGGCGGGTAGGTCAATCATCGTCGCTCCCATCTCCAAATTACCCCAAGCACGGTTACGTATCTGACGTATCATGTTCCATCCGGTAGCGTTGTCACCTGTCTCGAAACAACATTCTGCATAGTCGAGCATGATGCCTGCATAACGCTTCAAAGTCAACGAAATAGGATTGAATACTTTGTTGTTCTCACCTGGCTTGCATCTCCAGTATTTCAAGGAATAAACAGTAGGCATATTTTCGGAACCTTGGAAAAGACCGTCAAAACCACTTGTCACCCCTACAGTCTGCCCGGTAATGGGATGCGTATCCCCTTTGGCAACAGCAGAGTATTGGCGGCGTTTGTCACCCGGTTCAAAGGAACGTACAAACTCCCAAGAAAGACAGAGAGACCCCCAGCCTCCCCATTCGGGTGCCGCACACATATATCCGTACCACATCATGGCATCTGAAGACGAATCGGCTCCCCAGCCCATATATCCTTGTTCATGATACATCACCTCAAATACAGATTCTTTGGTCCAATGTGTATCCCAGGCATGCAGGTTACCGAAGCAGGGCTCCAATGAATAGGTTCCACTGTCCACTATATCCTTTAGTTCCGTCTTGGCTTTCGTAAAGTCTTTCTTCAACATATACAGCTCGGCCAAATAAGCTTTGCAGAACCCCTTGGTTATACGTCCGTATTCACCATTCATGGGTAACCAGTCCAGATGGTCGCGTCCAAAAGACAAATCTTCCTCGATAGCCGCATAAGTCTCATCCACGGATTCCGGACGTGCCTTTCCTACCGAAGTAGTATAGGTTTCACCGGTAAGCAACATCGGTACCCTTCCGAAAAGTTTCGTCAGGTAAAGGTAGTTATAACCGCGGATGGCACGTGCTTGCGCTTCATAAACGGTCTTGGAATTGCTGTCCGCAAATATAGAGGCATCCGCCGTCTCCAGGCCAGCCAGGAAACGGTTTGCACGGTCCACTGCACGATAACTCATCCGCCATGCAGTCTCCAGGGAACCCTTATCGGGTTTCCAGGCATGACGCTGCCATTCCGCATCCCAACCGGAAGCCTGACAGTCCATCGTAGAATGGTTGGCAGCAAATACCTGAGGCTTGAATCCCCATGTTTCGTCATCACCGGAACCGTGCTGGTCCGTATAAAAGGTATCATAAAGTCCGTTCAATCCGGAAAGGACATTCTCCTCCGTTTTAAACATGAAATCTGCCGGAAGAATATCGTAATGATCCACTTCCAAATAATCGTCACAAGACGTTACGGTGCTTAAGGCCAGCACACCGATCAACAGTTTATATAAGTTTTTCATAATCATATTTTTTATCCGTTAGTATTAGAACTGTACACTCAGACCGAAAGTAACCGACATCGGGAACGGATAACGTCCTCCGTCAAATCCCGAATACAATACATTGGAGTCACCAACTTCCGGATCGCCGAACTTATTGTACGAAGAGATGGTACATACATTGTCGACACTGGCAAATACGCGTGCATTTTCCATTTTCACCGGTTTCAGCACATTCTTCGGGAATGTATATCCTATCTGAATATTTGAAATCTTCAGATAATCCCCCTTCTGGATGTAGGCGTCGGACACACGCATGTTCTTATTATAGTCTGTCTTGGTGATACGCGGATATTTGGCGCCGGTATTCGAAGATGACCATGCATTATTGATATATTCCTTCAGTACATTCTGATAACCGCCGTCGGGTGCATAGACTGAGGTCAAGCGGGCCGAAGAATAAGAAAGGATATCCATACCGGCTACACCGTACAAGTTCATCGAGAAATCAAAGTTTTTCCAGGAAGCGGTAAGGTTCATTCCGTAAGTGAACTTGGGATATCCATTGCCTATAACAGTACGGTCGGCATCGGTAATCTGCCCGTCACCATTCAAATCAACAAACTTATAGTCGCCGGGCTGGGTAGTCTTGTCCTGATATACACCACTTTCAACTCCCTTTTCAACCGCCAGCCTATTCATTTCATCAATTTCGGCCTGGGTTCTGAAAATGCCTTCTACCTTCCAGCCATAGTAGGAACCTACAGGATAGCCGTTCTGTGTAATGGAGTGGTTGTCCCAGTTGTCGCCATCTTGTGCTGACCCTGACTTGCTGAATATCGGATCGCCGACTTCAATAGCCTCGTTCTTCAGGGTAGACCCATTCAGCCTTATGCCGATATTCCAATCGCTGAAGCTCTTGTTCCACGCAGCAGTAAACTCGAAACCTGAGTTACGGATATGTCCCGCGTTAGTATAGACATTGGAGAAACCGGTAGAAGGACGAATCTGGCGATACAGAAGCAGATCCTTTGCGTCACGGATAAAGTAATCGGCAGAGAAAGAAAGCTCATTGTTCATAAAGGCAAAATCAATACCGATATTTGTCTGCTCATTGGTTTCCCATTTCAGGTTGGTATCAATTTCTTTCTGCTGGGCAATACCGGCACCGTTAATCACACTCGAACCATTAAAGAACCAGTACATTGCATTTGCCGAAGACAACTGTGCTATGGACAAGTTGGTACCATTGCCCGCATTACCGGTCTGTCCCCATCCGGCACGCAACTTCAAGTTACTGAACAGTTCTAAATCCTTAATGAACTTTTCCTCGGAAAGACGCCAAGCTACAGAAGCGGAAGGGAATGTACCATAACGATTGCCGGCACCAAAGTTCGAAGAACCGTCGCGGCGTACCGTTGCAGTCACAATATAGCGGTCGTTCAAAGTATAAGTCAGACGGCCGAAGTAAGAAAGGAATCTTGTCTTCAAATCCAGCCCACCATCCGTTTGCTTAGACGATGGGTCATTGGTCAATGAAATTTTGCGGATGTTGTCTGCCGGGAAATCGTTGGCACTGGAATTCAGCCAGGCACCGTTCGTATCGCTGGTAGAGAAACCGGCCATTGCACTTACGCGGTGATGCTCATTGGACCAGTCATAGTTCAAGAACGCTTCCAGACCGAGTGAAGTGGACTGGCTCTGGTTCAGCGATAACGAGTCCTTACGGTCTTGAGTTCCAAAGGTTCTATCATTATAGGCTGTATAGCCATTATAACCTTTTGTATAATAATTATAACTGGCAATAGTTTTGAAGGTCAACCCTTTGTACAAATCGAGTTGTAGGAAAGCACTGGCGAGCAGACGGTCCCATTTATTGATGCTGTCGGCAGTCTTGGCAGCAGCAACCAGATTGTCAGCTCCCTTGTTCACATCCCCATTACCTTCTTTCTTGTAATGTCCCCAAGTACCGTCGGGCAACACAATAGGCATGGAATAGAAAACACCGTCCTCTACATAATCCATGGTTGGAATGGCTTGTGCATAGTTTCTCAGGTTGCCTCCTCCCATCTTTTCCGAATGTGCATAGTTCAAGTTCAAGCCTACATGCAGAAAGTCTTTCACTTTGTGAGTGATATTAGCGCGTGCCGTCAAGCGTTTAAAATTCGACTCAATCACGATACCCTGGTTGTTCAAATAACCCAGAGATAAGTTGGCTTGGGTATTTTCGCTGCCTCCCGAAGCAGAAAGGTTATAGTTCTGCTGTAATGCCGTGCGTGACATTTCATCCTGCCAGTCAATGCTGTTCAGTCTGCCTATGTAATCCTCGCCATATGCCAGATTGGTCATGGCAATACCGTCATTCTTGACGGCGGAACGTACAGCACTTGCAAACAAGCCCGCATCAGCCACATCAATCTTATTCGAATTGAACTGGAGGGCATAGTTGGCCGAAAAGTTCACCTTTGCCTTCCCCTTACCACCGTTCTTGGTAGTAATCATAATGACGCCATTGGCACCGCGAGTACCATAGATTGCCGTAGCCGAAGCATCCTTCAGAATTTCGATGGACTCTACATCATTAGGATTCAAGAAATCGATGGAAGTTCCTACCTGCACACCGTCCACTACATAGAGTGGGTCGGCAGAACCATTCACGGTTGCCACACCGCGGATACGGATGGAGAAACCTCCTTCCGGGTCACCGGAAGAACGGATGACAGATACACCTGCCGCAGCTCCCTGCAAACCTTGTCCCAAGTTCACCGGATTCCGCTTCATCATTTCCTCCGCATTCACGGAAGCCACAGAACCGGTGAGGTCGGATTTCTTCATCGTACCGTAGCCCACAACAACTACCTCATCCAAGGTTTCGGTATCCTCCTTTAAAGTAATTTTCAGAGCATTCATATTCCCGGTTACTTTGACCGTTCGCGCCAGATAACCGATGTAACTGGTCTTCAGCGTAGAACCTACGGGACACTGCAAGGAGAAGTTACCGTCCAAATCGGTAATCATACCGTTTGTCGTACCTTCCACAATGACATTGGCACCGATGATGGGCTCGCCTTTCTCATCCACCACTTGGCCCTTCACAGTAACTACACTCTGCTGTACGACAGTGACACCTGCAAACGGCTGTACGCTTGTTGCAAAGAGAGGTCCGGCACATGCCAGCGATACTGACATGATACCCAAATACTTCATCACATTTCTCATAAATACTAAATACTTAGGTTTAACAAATACCCCGGTCATAAGCACATCGGGAAAAAGATATGCGACACAATTTTGTGCCACTATAGAGGCACTGCCGTGCCATTGGGAAGGCACATCTGTGCCACCATAGTGGCACAGATTTCGGTAACTATATCCCTTTCTCTTCCATACCGACAGGGGTGAATTCAATATAGATTTTCAAAGATTAAGTTCAGAAACTCAGGGAAGTGCCTTCAACCTGGTTCAACAGTTGCGGTTTGGCCTTTCCACAATCCACTTTCACAACCTGAATACGATTGTCGGCAGGTAGACAAACCAATCCTTCTGCCTGCTTCTTGTCAGCACTGTATACCTTCAGGCTCATTTTACTCCAATCCATCTCAGCAGTGGACTGCGCCAACTTCAGATGAGGAAGTACCGAACCGTCACGTACCAGCATGATTATCGGCAGACTGCCTGCTTCAATCCGGTGCCATCCGCCTTCGTAGACTTTCTCTGTCTGGTAGTCTATCCATTTTCCTTCGGGAAGGTAAACTGTGCGGCCCGTCATACCGAATTCAAGCAAGGGGGCAACCAGAATCTGCGAACCGAAGAGATACTCGTCATCCACTTTCCATGCTCCCGGATCATCGGGGAATTCTACAAACAAGGCTCTTAGCATCGGTAAGCCCTTTTCTGTACATTCCTTAGCCTGAGCATACACATAAGGCATCAGACGGTACTTCATCTCCGCACTCTTGCGGAAGACATCCTGCACACGCTTGCTGTCGTACAACCACGGCTCTGTCGGAGGTGCCCCATGCGCGCGGGTATGGGAAGTAAGAAAACCGAACGGTATCCAGCGGCAATACAAGTCCTCCGGAGTGGATTTTACAAAGCCGCCCATATCATGGCTCCAGAAGGAGAAACCGGACAAGCCGAAGGACAAGCCTGCACGAAGCGTACCCAGCAGACCCGTGTTCGTAGTTGCAGCATCACCGCCCCAATGCAATGGATAACGCTGGGAACCAGCCCATGCGGCACGTGCCCACATTATATTCTCGTTGTGCAACTTCTTGGTTATCTCGGACACTGCCATATCATAACGCACCGGATAGAGGTTATGCTCATACCATCCGCTCTTGCCGGAAGCGTAAATACCATTCAGTGGAGCAGCCTCGCCAAAGTCTACTTTAATGGCACTGACACCGATATTCAGCAATCCCGCCAGTTTGTCCTGATACCACTTTACTGTTTCCGGATTGGAAAAATCAAGCACCACATCTTCGTAGGGAAGTTCACCATTTCCATTTTTCACATACATGTCTTTCTCTATCAGTTCAGAGAAATAACGGTTTTTAGGAGTGAAATAAGGCAACTGCCACAAACATACATGGAAACCTTGTGACCTCAAATCCTTCAACATCTGCTGTGGATTCTGGAAACGGTTCTCGGAGAATTTATAGTCACACTGCCAGTCCACATCAAACCAGCCGGTATCGAAATGGATAACATCGCACGGATACTTGTTCTTACGGATATTGGCCGCTACATCATAACCTTCCTTTTCACTGAAATAGGTAATACGGCTCATCCACGTACCGAAAGACCACAAGGGGGGCATGCCCGGCTTTCCTACCAAATCGGTGTACTCGTCCAGAATATCTTTCGGCTCGCCGAAGAAAACGAACAAATCCAGGTTCTCGTCACCCATGAACATTTTGTTCAGCCCAATATAGGTAGCACCAAAATCACAAGTCACGGGAGCGGATGTATGCATAAACATACCATATCCCCGGTTACTCATAAAGAAAGGAATCGGTTTGTACATCTGGTCCGTCTCAGGCCCTTGTGGGTCTGTAACGAACAAGTTCACCTTCTGTCCGGCCTTGTTCAGCCCAGTGGCAGACTCTCCGCAACCAAAAATCATTTCATCTGCAGTCAAGGTAAATACCGGATTGATGCGGCGAGCATTGTCGCTTCCCCGCTTCACAAAACAGAACGGCGTATATTTTACCTGCGTAGAGTCCGCGTCGCTCAAAGCGGCAGTCTGGCTCAAGATACGTCCGGCTTTATCCTTCAAGACGATTCTCCAAGGATTCTTGTTAATCTGAATGGTTCCATAGTCGCTGGAATAGATAATCTTGTCATTCGTCTCGATAACTTTCCAGCTTCCATCCCTGCCCGGTTCCTTTGCCAACATGATGGAAGCGGCAGGTTTGGGTTCCACCGGGGTCGTTAGCATACGGATACGTACCGTACGCGGAGTTACAAAGTCAATCTTGAATTTGAGGTTAGGGTCATTTTCATAGGCAGTGAAGGGGAAATCGAGCATTCTCATTTTACGGGGCTGTGCACCGTTGGTATTGAAGGCTTGGCGGGGCATCAGATGCCCGCGTTTCCAATTCACCAGCCCTTCACCCGACTTGGCATCGAATGACTCCAGGTGATCTGCAAAAAACAAGGTATTACTCAAGTCACGGAAATCGGTACTCATGTCCAGAGGTTGGTTCATCAAATACGAAGTACCGTCATTGACATGTGGCTGTGCCAACAGATTGCCACCGGCAAACAACAGCATCGCCACTGCTAAAAGTTCTTTCTTCATACTATTAGGATTTAAATGATCTCGCCTGCAAATGTATTTTTCTTAAAGGAAACACAGATGCCTTAAAAATGTCTTTTAATATCCGGTTTTGTTTCATAGAACCCATATAGGGCCATTGGAAACAAAATGCATACTATTTTTCACCAAACGGAGGATATCATCCCACACGAATACGCAAATCTTTCCTTGCTCGTTCGAAGGATTATATTTAAGTTTGCAGTTACAATATTGTTAATCCTTCTAATAAAGAAAATACATGAAACAACTGCTCCTATTCCTTATATGCAACCTGGCCTTCCTCCTTACTGTTCAAGGTAACTCAGCGGAAATCCCGCCGGCTGTCATGTTCAAGCAGCTCTCTACAACAGAAGGACTCTCCAACAACAGTGTCCGAAGCATCTACAGAGACAATAGGGGATTCCTCTGGGTGGGGACAGAATCAGGACTCAACAAATACGACGGCTACTCCTTCCAGCAGTATTACCAGAACAACTCCGACCTGCCGGACGATGCCATCAGCGAAATTTTCGAAGGACCGGACGACAATGTATGGATAAGGACTTCCAGCGGCTACAGTATCTATAATTATAAGACCGGTGAATTCGACAATGACTATAAACCCATACTCGATGGGCTGCAAATCCCCAGTAAAAACATTCTGAGGATGGGAAAAACATCCAAGAATGAGTTTTGGGCCTACGACTATTCCAAACTTTACATACGAAGCATGGACAACAGCTCCATCAAAGCCTATCCACTGGTAGTTGAAAAGATTTCAAACCTCTATATAGGTGTCCAGTTCATTTATATAATGTACTCCAACGGTACCCTATACAGTATCAGCAAGCAGACTTCCGAAGTCAAGGAAATAGCCATTCCCACCATCTATAGACCTTTGCTGGAGAATCATGAGCCACACATTTACATAGACCAAAACGAAAGCCTATGGGTATACACCTTCCAAAACAGCCTACTTTTGCACAAGAACAGTTTTACACAGCAATGGGAGGACATCAGCCTGAACAATAACACTCACATACAGTACAATCGCGTGCAACGCATCCTCGACCTGGGAGACGGCAACGTATGGATACTTACCAGCCATATGGGGCTGTTCGTTTACAACACCCTGACCAAATCGCTTACCAACTTGGTGCACAATCCATTGAAACCGCACACCATTGCCAGCAACAATCTGAATACCATTTACCGGGACAAAGACGGAACCATATACATAGGGAATTTCAAACACGGTATTTCCTATTATAGCCCCATGTCCCAAATCATACTATGCAACAAATCCCTGGAATATGATGATATCCTGACCTTCTGCGAAGACACAAGCCAGGAATACATTTACTACGGAACAGACGGTACGGGACTAATCCGACGTTCACTAGTGACCGATTCATACGAAAAGATAGCAACTCCCGCCAATATTGTAGTCGACTTATCCATCGACTCCAAAAACCGCCTATGGATAGGCACCTTCCAGAAAGGACTGCTATGCTACTCGAAAGGGCAAATCAAACAATACACAGTAAGTAACAGCCAGCTTCTCGAGAACAATGTGTATACAGTAAAGGTAGACAAACACGGATACATCTGGATAGGTACCATGAAAGGATACATACAGAGGTTAAATCCGGAAACCGGGCAGTTTGACACCATCTTGTACCGTCCGGGAGAATTCTTTGTCCGAGATATGTACTATGATAAAAACAGTACCCTTTACGTAGCGACCAAAGGAGGACTCATTATCATCGATACGGAAACCCAAGCCTATAATATCTACGCCGAAGCCGGCCGCTTCAAGGAGAACAATATGCTCACTGTCTATAAGGACAGCCGAGACCTTCTTTGGATAGGACATCCACACGGACTGAGTATATGGAACCAGAAGAACGACTCCATCTACTTCCTTGACCAGAAAAACGGACTTGCCGCCAACCTCGTCAGAGCCGTCACGGAAGACAACAACAACCAGATGTGGATTGGTACCGGCAACGGCATCTCACGAATCAAAATAACAAACGGTACATACGCCATCGTGAACTACTCCGTAAGCGACGGACTGATATGCAACGATACCAATGTCCACGCCATCCTCAAGCTACAGAACGGCAATATACTGATAGGCACGCCACAAGGTTACCAGACTATCATTCCACAAGACATCCTGACCACAAGTTATGATGCCAATATTTACCTTACCGGTATTGAGCTCAAATCCGGAATGACCCATCCGGACATCCTGAACGGCAGCTCACTTGAATGTGCACAACATCTTTCCTTCACTGAAAAGGAAAATTCATTCACTCTGTCCTTCTCTGCCCTCGACCTGGTGGAAACGGATAAGATAAAATATGCCTATAAGATTCATTCCAACTGGATTTATGCTGAAAACAACAAAGTAAACCTATCCATGCTGACTGCCGGAAACTATACTTTATCCGTCAAGGCATGCAACTCACAAGGCATATGGAGCCCCAACGTCAAGGAACTGAAAATAAAGATACTCCCTCCTTGGTGGCGCACTTGGTGGGCTTATACCATATATAGCGGTATCGTTTTGTGCATCCTTCTGTCCATTATCCGCAATCTGCGCTTACGCCAAAAGCAGAAACAAATCATGCAGGCCATCGAGGTGGAAAATGAAAGGCAGCAGAAAATCAACAATATGAAACTGCAGTTCTTTGCCAACATAAGTCACGAACTGCGGACCCCCTTGTCACTTATCATCAATCCGCTTGAAGAGTTTTTCGTAGACCATCCCGAATATCGTAAAGGCATTCTGGATATGGTCAAACAAAATGCCGACTATCTGCTGGAACTGATTAACCAACTGCTGGATTTCAGAAAGCTGGATGCCAAGGCTGAAACCCTGAAATGCAAACATGACAACATCCTTATCATTCTGAGTGAAATATTCCACTCTTTCGATCCGATAGCACAGAAACGGAACATCAGCTATAGCCTTACCGCTCCACAACATTCTGTATTCATGGATTTCGACTATGACAAGATACGCAAGATATGCACAAATATCCTGTCAAATGCATTTGGAAAATCCAGTGTAAGCTGCCCCCTAAAACCAAGCGATTCTGCCCCCT
>OCPZ01000676.1_pt1 | contig 21587 bp, 23 predicted proteins | sample 1538881 | NCBI WGS metagenome assembly OCPZ01 (sample SAMN04571733, study PRJEB22368) | human gut metagenome | biome: human gut; material: stool | host: Homo sapiens | place: Luxembourg | collected 2013-01-11 | reverse complement strand
TACAAGCCGATTCGTTTGCACAGCACGGCACAAAAACTTCTTAACCGGGGTTGGGCAGATAACTACACAGCCATCGAAGACAACCAGTGGTGGGAAGATTTCTGCGATTTTGATTGGCAGTCTTTGTGATTAGGAGGGCTAAAGAAACAATGTGTAAGTTTGAATTTAAAACCTGCAAACAGAAGAAAGAAACTGTTGAGACTTTTGAAGACAGTGTTTGCAACGGCATCCCGAAGGGTAGACGTATGCTCAAAAAGGCATTTGAAGACAATGCAGAGTGTGCCGAATTCTGGCTTCACGGCGACCCAAATGAGAGCGGAGAATATCGTCGTTCAGTCCTCGTTTTTGCATTCGACATGAAAGACCACGATACCGTTTCTTACTTTGTTGGACAGAAATGGCATACAAAGAAAATTTCCGAGGAGGAACAGAAAGCATGGGCAAACTGATTGATACAGTTCTCAGCTCCGGAAAATCCACAACATCTGAGAAAGCGGAAATCATTCACATTTCACTGAAAGGCAAAGAACTCGGTTCAAACTCTTTTGTTGGAATGTTATTAAAGCAGGTTGCCGAAAACGAACAGGTGAGTTTGGCAGAAGCCAGTGCTATACTTGGTTGCCTTACTAAAAAACCTGCAATCATCTACTTTGATGACATCATGGAAGCCAGCGATAGAACGCTTTTAAGTCCCGGACTTTTGATGGAGTTTGGAGCAGACATTAGGGCTTATTGCCCTGAACAGTGGAGCGTTATCATTACCAAGAGCGTTGAATCCGCAAAGGGATGATTCCAATGTTGGTATAATAACCTCGCACAAATAATGTAAAGTTTCAAAGAATTCAAGAAAACCCACATACAAGAGAGGCTGTTTCCGTGATTCACAGAAGCAGCCTTTTTATTTGTGCAAAGAAACCGTCAAAACTGACGGGGAAATTTTAATAGTCGCAACATGCGGCAGAAGGAGTAATGTATGAACACCGAAAGCAACAAGAATAACAATATTTTCAACGACGACATTTCCATTGGAACGATTGTCCGAGTTCGCAAAAGCAAGAAAAACGGAAAACTCATGGCCTATAGCGAATGTGGCAAAGTGATTCTCATTCCCAACCAGAAAGGGCTTCATGTCGGTTTCGCAGAGGTCACGTCCTTCTCTGACAGGGGAAACTATTATATCGCAACTGTAAAAAATGTTGCGTACGATTTTTATCAGGACTATGACGAGAACGGTACAACAGCCGTTCCGTATGATGAGTTCAAGGAAATCTTGAAAACTCAAGGCTTTAAACCGGAATACAGCGAACCCATTGATGAGAACAACGTTTTCGATGTATGGGCGAATCTGAATTCCGGCGTACTTATTACCATCGAAACTTGGAATCAAGACGGAGAACGAGGCTACAACTCGGTTAAATGTTATGTGCCAGTGTGCGGTGGTGCTTTTACGATGCGCCAATCGACTGGTTTTTCCCATGGCAGCAATTATTTAAGCTGCTTTAATATCGTGCATAATACGCGTGATTTCCCTTTGCACGAGTGTTTGGAATTCAACGACGGCTCTATGGATTGGCATGGCGATACCCCATCTCTGTGGCATTATGGCGAAGGGCATGATATCAACTATGCAAAAGCACTGGCGAAAATTCGCAAGTTTGCAGACCCTGATATCGGCGAGCGTTTCAATATGCAGTTGGATGAAAGCTTTGCCGCATACGCCAAAAACGGTTATACGGCAGACTGAGAGGTGCAGCATGAAAACGACAGGGCATTATTACCGTTCACGCAAAGAATATGAACAGCGAACGGGTAAATCCTCCAAGTACATCCAAAACAACCCGTGTATTCACATTAGTGGCAGTGTAAGAGGAATGCGAAGACTCTTCTGGGGTTACAAATGTGATGTCGTGCGAGTTGGTTCATGGATTTACAAAGTGTGAGGTATTACTATGCTTATCATAAATGACGATGGCGACTTGCTCACAATTCGCGAGTTTATCGAATGGGAGTACAACGGCGGAAAAGGTGATTTCCAACCGCATACAACAACCAGAACTTGGAACAATTTACCCGTTGATGCAAAAATCGGGTATGTTGCTTGCAGTGTGTACGGAGACATTGTAGGAAAGAGCAAATTGTTTCTTAAAACGGACAACAAAACATATCTCCTGCACAATGCTCAGAACGACGTGAAAAAACTGGAAGCGATTGACGAATATCTACGCGAAGTATATCGCAAAGCAGAGCATTCGTTCAAAAGCAAAACCGGAACATCGTTCAATCAAACATCGCTAAATGTCCGACTTGACGCGATTGCTCAATACATCGAAGATAACTTCGATAAATGTATCGAAGCTGCGAAATGTGCAATTCATATTTCAGAGATTTAACGCCTAAAGCCGTCCACCAATATGGGTGGGCGGCTTTTGTAATACCTGTTGGTATAATAACTAACGCACAAACAAAGTAAAAAACAAATCGTTTAAGATAGCCATTCAAAGATAAGAAGTAACTTTTATGAGAAATCGTGGAAGTTGCTTTTTTGTTTGTGCGAGAAGAATCCATCACAACAGACGGAAATATTTTAATGGTCACATCAATGTGACAGAAAGGAAGGAAAAGTGAAATTGTACAAAAAGCGAGACACAATTCTCGCAATTGTCTGGGACCCAGACAACGAAAGTGCTTTTCGTGAAATTCAAGAATTGATTGAAAAGCAAAACCGAATGTACCAAATGAACTACACAGTAAACAAACTTGGGTACTCCCTAATCATCAGCCAACAGTTTGAGCAGAATACGATAACGCTTGCTCCTTATGAATACCTTGTAGAAGGCAACAATGGAAACATCTTCAAGATGCAGCCGAAAGAATTCGACCTTCTTTATTGCGAGGCAGAATCAGATAATGCAAAAGAGGAGGAGTCTTCGTACAGTAAAATGTTGAACACGTTTAGGAATTCAAAAAGCATAAAAGTTGTAGATATAGATGCCTTTCTGAATTTTTACTGCGTCAAAATGACCAACGTCGTAAACGAAAAGACACGTATCAAAGTGCTGATAGACTGGATGGATGTCGTTGAAGCGTTTGGACTCGACGAATCTGTTAGAACAAACAATGCTTTCATCACAAGTTACATTTCATGGTATCCGCTTTCGGAGTGCAATGAACGCATGAAGATGTATTTTGTCTACAACACCGCGAACGAATCGATTACGTTGGATGTTGATATGACACCAGAAGAGTACCAAAAAGCCGCAAAACGTTTCGCGGACCAATTTGAAATCACATTTGGTCGCAGTCTTGAATCTGAGTGCAATGCCAGACTCTCCCATTGTGATTTGGATGCACTCACAGGTATTCCGTATGGAAGACGTCGATAAAAAAGGAGAACGCTATGCAAGTAACTACAACCGATATTATTGCAACGCTTCGTGCTGTTGTAAACAAAAACACAAAGCTCTACAAAGAGGATTTTAAGCAGGATATCAAAATCTTTCGCGAAGCTGCAAAAAATCCAGACACTCCAGAAGAAAAGAGAACATTCCTTTGGCTAAGCAGACCTATGGGCACTTATTGTGTACCAGAGAGAGAAGCTTTTATCAAAGGAACACAAAGCCACGCCGTCTGGACGTTTTATAGAACGGGTGACAGCGCGGAAGCAAAAAGTGCAATCGCTTATGTTGTTGTTGTGAAAGGAAAAAACGGGCGCAAAGTTTTTGGCTCTCTTTATCCAATTGATTACATTAAGCATTCAGAGCACACGGAAAAAGTTGCTGTAAAAACAAAAAATCAGCGAGTCTACTATGAAAAGGGGGACATCATTTTACCAAGCGATGTACACACTTACCCGGAAAGTGAAGAACTTGGAAAAATCAAAGCATTTGAATATATCCCTGATAACCCAGAGGCTTTGAAAGAAGTGCTGCGAGCTGAAAAAGAACGACGCACTAAGCAGGCAAAAACCACAAACGTATGTATTTGAGGTGAAAAAATGGAAAACAAAGCAATTAAATTATTTGTAGACATGGATGGGACACTCGCGACTTGGAAGTTAGCGGCCTCAATGGAGGAGTTACTTCAAAAGAATTATTTCCGAGATTTACCTCCATATCAATCGGTTGTCGAAGCTATACGACTTATTATCAACTGTAAGCCAGAAGTTGATGTTTATGTTCTTTCGGCATATATGCCAGAAAACGAAACATCTGTTGATGAAAAAGGCGAATGGCTTAACGAGTTTCTCCCGGAAATCGACAACGAACACCGTATTTTTGTACCATGCGGATGCAGTAAAGTTTCCTTCGTTGAATCTCTCTTTGACTGCCGTGTAGATGATAGCTTTGTTCTTTTGGATGATTACTCTATCAATCTGCACGAGTGGGAAAGAGGAAACGGACGAGGAATCAAGCTGCGCAATGGAGTTAATGGCACAACCGGAACATGGGTGGGGCACGAAGTGACGAGGTTTGAAGCCCCAGAACACATCTATCGGCACATATGCGACATTATGTTGCCAAACGACTAAGGGTTACACCCAGAAATGGAAGGAGCACAAAAGATGTATAAAATTTTGAAGCGCGGATACTATTACGGCAACGCACATGAACCAGAGGAAGAATTCTTGCCGACATCATATCCAACAGAAGAGATGGCGTATATGGCGGCAGAGTTAAGTGCTTTCGAGGCAGCACAGGAGCTTAATTTCAGCAACCGGGAAAACAACGGTAGTGCAGAAAGCGTCTTCTTTGCAGTCGATGAAGACCAAGACGATTTCGACTTTGTGGTTCGTTGCTGGGATGGCGATGATTATCAGGTTGAAAGCCGCTATAAGGTTGTTGAAGAAAACTAGGAAGGATGTGAACGGGCAATTTTCCCATGACTGAAGTCGCGGGTCTCCTTGCCCATACTTATGAAATTTTCGAACAGAAAAAGCGACGAGAGCGTTGATAAACGCGTACAGTTCTTACTAGATTCGATTTATGAAAAAGAGGGCTTTCGTTGCAAAAGACCAAACGACGAAAAAATCGATAAGCGTGGAGTTGACATTATGCTTCACTCACCCAATACGGACTCAATCCTTTGGGTTGATGAAAAATGCGCAACACACTATTGGGACAGAAACCTCGATACCTTTAGCTGTGAACTAACTTGCAATCGAACAAAGGACCACCTTGGTTGGTTTGCACAGGAAAGAAACGGCTACAGTGCAACAACACATTACATGTTTGTGTGGGTCAGAGCACTTGAAAAGGAACTTGTTCACATCAGCTCATTGGAACTTGCTCTGATTAACAAACATGACCTTCAGACGTACCTTCGACTGTCTGCAGATTGCAACGCAGATACACCGACAAGCGAGGTTATCACGAAACTGTTCGGACAAACTCCGGTAGTTGAAGTGAATAAAAACTTAAAAGTGAGAAAATGCGAAATCTTCCCGGAATTTCCGGTAAATGCAATCTTCTCGAAAGAGCTTCTGTTGGATATGGCTATCTGGTCAAAAACGTATGACAGATTCGAAGTACGTGATGCTATTGTTGCACACAAAGCAAAACTCTTTAAGGAAAGAGAGGAATTTCGGGAATGAGCAATAAAAGAAAAGACTACATCTCTTGGGATGAATATTTTATGGGAGTTGCAGAACTCTCGGCAATGCGAAGCAAAGACCCGAACAGTCAGGTTGGCGCATGTATTGTACGGGACAATAAAATTCTATCCCTTGGTTATAACGGAATGCCCATCGGATGTGGTGACGACATTATGCCTTGGGGGAGAGAAGGTGAAAATCTCAATACTAAATACATGTATGTATGTCACTCGGAGCTGAACGCAATTCTGAACGCGGGAAAGGATTTGCATGGTTCTACCATGTATGTCACGCTTTATCCCTGCAACGAATGCGCAAAAGCAATTATCCAGTCTGGTATCAAAAAGGTCATCTTCTTGGATAACAAGTACAAAAACACAGAAAACAATATCGCGGCGCGATTCCTTTTCAAGACTGCTGGTATCGAAACTGTCCAGTACACAAAGTCAAGTCGTGAAGTATCGTTGTCGCTCTAAGCACTATAAGCCGCTCACTCTGTGGGCGGCTTTTTTCTCGTCTTTTGTTGGTATAGTAATAAGAGAAATTCTAGGGGGTTACGAAATTGAGTTGCTTGGATTAAACCACTCAATTTTGTAAATACCTATCAACGAAAGGATAAAAATGCCATGTTTACAATGATATTTGTAATAGTCTTTGTGCTGGCGTTGCCCGGAAATGTTACGATGTTCACGAACGAAGCTCGCGGAACATCAGTATCGGGCGAGGAAAATGTCACAAGGAATCTGGAAGATGAAAATCAGTGGTATGACGGCGTAAAGAATGTCATAGGCGATTCAAATGGAGATGGCACATTTACTCTAGGAGATATTGTTTCAAGTGTCATGTCATTTTTCAACGGAGGAATATCACAAGAAGACAAGAGTGCAGCAATTGCAGAGGATGGAGGCGTTGCTGCTTATGATAAAGAATATACGGACTATACAGATGCCTTCAACTCTCTGACGAAGCTAAGCGCAAAGGCAATGAAGAAAGGCATTGAAAAAACCACGAAAACAGCAAAAAAGCGAGCAGAACAAGTACAGTCCTCTGGCAACAAGATAGTTGATAAGCTTTACAGCTCAGACGATTCTGAATATACAATCTGGGATGGCGATGACTACTGGGATTCATGGGAAGGAACAATGTATGAGGGTCATCAAGAGTATAGAGCGGGAACATTCAACTACAACGATGGAAATACATACAGAAACAGCTATACAGGTGATGAAACAAATATAACCGTTAATACCCCTGTACAAGATGGAGACGACGAAAGTGTAAGCCAAGATTTGGCAATCAAAACAGTAGTTCTTCAATCATGCGCAACAAGCGCAGTTACAAAAAAAGACTCTGACGATGCATCTAGTGACAGTACATCCGATACCAGCAATGAAATCGGAGTCTATATGGATTTTGGTGATAGTGATGTCACAGAAGACGACAAGAAAACCGCCGAATACCAGATGACTCGTATTATTGCAGAAGTTGCGGGAAGAGGACTGTCCATGTCTGATTTGAAATCAGATGAAGAAACGGATAGTATCTATGCCATAACAATGACTGCGACACCGGAAGTAAGCTATAAACGGCAAGCAGTAGAAATAGAGTATGATACAGGACAAACAAGAACTGAAACAGAAGAATTTTACAACGAATATCTTCACGAACAGATGACACGTCAGGTTGAAGTTCCTATAATGGCATGGCGTGTTGACCATTATGATTGCTATGTAGATGTTACAGTAACGCCGACCTACAAAGTTACCCTTGCAACAAACGTAAAACAGAAAATCATAGATACCATGGAAAAGAAAATGCAAAGCGATGAAGACAGAACCGCATTTGAATCAATGGTAAGTGATATGTTTGATATACAGTATGAACAAGTGTGTACATTATACGGCGTACAGTTTTTTGACGATTATAATAACGGAGGAGGCGGTTCATACTCCTCAATGACTCCAGAGGAAGCCGCCGCACTTCTCGAACGGTTACAAAATTTGGATGGACTTTCATCACGGCAACAACAAATCATTGATTTGTGCTATAAATTGGTAGCGGCAGGAGATGACGTGCAAGCAGTTGCAAGAAGTCTTAATATCCGCATTGAAGGCGGCAAATGTCAACGATTTGTGGCTGACTTATACGCCTCCGCAGGTCAAACACGAGTGTCATACGGTTCAGCACAGGACGCCGCAAACACATTAACATTGTATCAAACAACACCGGCAAACGGTTCATGCGTTTACGCTTATAGTTCATCGGCACCAAGCGCTGGACATGTTGGAATCTATATTGACGGGCAAGTGTACGAATGTATAGCAGACAAATATGGAAATGGTCTGTTCCATGTTATGGACTTTGAGGCTTGGAAAGCTCAAGGCTATATCACATATCGCGGCTGGGCAACAAACAACTGGGACATTTCACAATAAATACCCTATTTACCGAAAGGAAGTGAAGGGAGAGGTTTTTCCCGCAATTTATGAAGAAAAAAATGAACACAAAAGAAAAACTATCTGTAATTGCACTATTTTTGCTAATTGCAATTATAGCGGTTACAACGATTGCACTTTTCTTCTTAAAAAAGCCAAGTGATGATACAAAAGAGCAGGTTGAAGTAACAGAAACACCGCAACCTGAAGCAACTGCAGAACCAACGGCTGAACCAACAGAACAAAACTTTGAATTATTGGAAAGCAAAGCTCCAACAAATCAAGGTATAACAAACTATAGTGAAGTAAAAGGCGAAAATGGACTGAGAAAGGATGAGAACAAAACCTTTGTTGATGAAAACGCAACAGATGAATACATTGTAAGTGATGTTTCCACACTCGTAGGGAATCACGTGTATCGTCAAAATGAAACGATGGCAACCATTAAAGAGGGTAGATTCTATCAGTTTTATGGCAATGAAATAAGCTGGTGTGATGCTGATGGTTGGTCAGACGACCTATATCTTCCGAGAAAAGAATTCACCGGAGAAAGGGTCTATGTTGTTGATTATCCGGACGAGGTTGAAAAATTTCATACACAATGGAAAAACGGACAAGCAATTCTAAACAAAACCGAAGAAGGTAAAGAAGGAAACATCATCCTAAATGGTCGCTTATTAGAAAACTGCCAATTCATTAGCTATAACAACGACTATTATATCCCTTTGGCAAATATCGCTCAGGAACTCAATAAACAAGCTTGCTACAAAGATACCACAAATGCTACTTACGATATTCCATTGGAAACAGGTGAGGGTCTTTCAATTTTAAAGGTTCCATATGATGCATCCACCATTGGATACGTAACCAATAAAAAATTTACAGCCGGAAACAACTCGGAAGATGCTGGTGATGATGCATGGACAGAAGAATTCCACGCGGGAGCAGGGAATTCCTGTTATGTTCCACAATCTGAGTTGTCGCGTTACACAGGCTGGTACATCTACACAAATGGAAGCGTGGTTTCCATCGTAACAGACAAACTAAGCGTTACCGATAACGTTGTGTGCAAAATGGACCAAGGAAATCGCTCAGCAAAAGCTCAGATGGAGAATGGCGGAACAGTCACACGGACCAACACAGCGGATGAATTGGAAAGAATGCTTGGTACAGATGCTGAAGATACAAGTTCAGAGTCTAACACAGAAATTTCGAACAGTATAGACGTTCAAAAAGAAGATTCCACAGAAGTGGAAAACTAAACAAAATTAAAGCCGCCCCATTGGGGGCGGCTTTTTACTATTTAGGGTATTTGTATCAACTTGTTGGAGCTTCTTTATCGAACGCCACAACAAGTTGAGCGCATTTTAAGGCTGACGAATAAGTACAATACCTAACAGGCACATGAGCCCCTTTAGCGATGGTGACAGCCTTCCAATAAGTCGGATGGTTCAAAGAATTTGCCTGAATCCACACAACGTCAGCACTTTTAATTTGGGAAGCAACAAGCGAATCCGTAAAAATCGCATCAGGCAACATAGAACGCATAGAACTAAGCCAAGATGGATGTCCACCAACAATAATATGCTTTTTGGTAAGGTGATATGGAAATTCAATGCCAGAGGACAAATCATCACTTATATCCGGTGTAGTATCTTCTGCGGATTGAGACAAAGAATAAAGAAGGTCACGCAATTCAGCAATTTCATCTTTCTGAGAATCAATAGTCGCTTGCATAGCGGAGATAGTCTGATTCGCTCTTGATTCGGCTTTCTTGGCATCATAAGACGCTTTTTCTAAGCGGTTATTCTCTTTTTTCAAAGAAGAAACATCATTGCAAAGAGCTACATTGTTCTTCTTTTCAACCTCCAGCTCTTCTTGCGTCGCCTTAAGCTCTTCAGTAACATCGGTTGAATCGAATGTAATCTTATTTTTTATTGCCTGAGACAACATAGTAGTTGTAAGGAACGGAACGAGTTGCTCTTTTTCAGTAATACCAAGCTCCTTGGCCTTTGCGAGAGCTAAACTATTGAAGTGTTGTGAATCTCTTGGCATCACGATGTCAGTCATCAAACACAATGCACGAGCATAATTGATACGATAAACTTCTGGAGTATCATCGTCATTTTTTACATCGGGAGAGTTTTCCTCAAGAGTAAATGCATCCCAGTTAAAGTCAATCGCATCTCCACTCGAAATTCCAGAAGATGATTCATTTGCTGAACCACTATACAGCGAAAATGCTTGGCGTTCATTGGGTGAGTAAGTCCAAGGCAAAGCAGCGCTGCACAGCCCTAAAATTCGTGCAACAGGATAATAAAGCCACGCAATGCTATCACAACGGTCAAGCAAATACAAAAAGGCAAAACAGTATTCGTATGGGTCGTCAACTAAATCGTTAGCAATAATAGAAGCAACCTCAGAACCGTATCGTTTTTCAAGTTGTGCCTTTGTTAGTGAAGTGGACATTAAAGCGTCAATAGTAAAGTATCGAAACTCATCGGTAGCCTGCTGACCTTTTCGCTCAAGTTCAGCGTACTTTTGTTCGTACAAATCCGGCTTTGACGAAACAGCCTCGATTCGCAAGAACCTATCCAGAAAAGGGTCAATCTCGCACCCTTGACGAGAAGTAACACCAGACTGTGCGGCAAATTCAGAAGGGGAGGGAACAGAAAGTATTGAGACCGTCTGGTTCGCAGCAGGAAACATTCTTTTTGCCTGTTTCTCAAATTTCGGATTCCAACCAACATATTTACCGAACTCGTTGATTTCTTCGTACTGTTGACGCTGCAAAGCTATACCAGTTTTGTATATTTCGTATTCACGAGTTTCATATACAGAAAAAACAGAAAAATACTGGTCTACTTCATACCAAACTTTCTTTTCAAATTTTTCTGTTGCTCTCTTGATAGATTCTTTACTAATAAGTGAAAGCAACGCTTCAAACGTATTTCTTGAATTGCAATTCTGTCTATTTTGCCCTCTGATAGTATAGCTATCAGTGAGAAAAAACTTCTCCGGTGCTCGAACAGGCTTTTGGATTCCGGTACAATCACGATTTCTGTTTCTTATCACATAAACCATACTTGCTAAAACTGCATCGTCATATTTTGGATGATGACAACTATACGAAAGGTAATAGTTCATAGACTCATCATTGCGAGGCAAAAGCGCTAAGGCTTTTTTGATATTACCACTAGCATCAATTTCATCCAACATCCAGATTGCCATGGCAATCGTAAAGCCGAAGTTTTGTTCTATAACATCATATGAAGGACCACAAACACTTGTAAAACCAGCCCAGTCGCAAACAAGATTGCATTTCTGTCTTTCCTTCAACTGGTGACGTTCATCTGACATCATACGATAAGTAGGTAGATGTTTTCGGATAATCGAAACTGCCATCTGTGAGTATTCAACGGCAACATCAATTCTTTTCTTCATAGAATCATTGTCAAGACCAAAAACAGAAGGACAATCATCGTAAGAGCCAGTCCTATTACAAAAAGCCAGAGAATCTCGAAATCTCTCTGTAATAATAGATTTGGCTGACCCTTCTCTATAGTATCGTCTTAAAGGACTTTTAGAAACTCCCATGTTTTTATACCTCATTAAATCAAGAAAAATTAAACAAAGAACATCACACAAACGCTATTGATGTATTTATTATATCATATTTTGCATTACCTAGCATCCGCTTTAAAGGCAATTACAGCGCAGCGACCATGCTTTATACACGCTAAAGCGGTTGCGAGAAGATGCACTGAATGATATAATTAAGTTATCAAAAACAAGCACAAAACACCTACAGAAAGGATGTGAATGACGCAAAAGCATAAAACTGTGCGAATCTGCGTCGAAACTTATGAAATCAATGAGCATGAAAAAAAATAAGGCTTTGCTGGCTGAATGGTCAACCCCGCAGGACCTGTTCGACAAGCTGGACGCGGAATTCGGGTTCACTTTGGATGTGTGTGCGCAGCCATTCAACGCCAAGTGCAAGAAGTTCTTTACACCCGATGATGATGGACTTTCACAGGACTGGGGTGGCGAAACAGCTTTCTGTTGCCCACCGAGCGGAAAAAAATCCTTCCGCGAATGGACTGCAAAAGCCCGAAAGGAATCAAAGAAGAGAAAAACAACGGTTGTTATGCTTTTGCCCGTAAGCACCGATTCCGAGTGGTTCAAGGAAAATATTTATCACCAAAAAGGTGTCACCATTCGATTCCTGCCGGAGCGTGTAAAGTTTGAAAATCCGACTGTCCCATCTTGGGTCAATGGTAATAAATCCGGGTCTGCGGGCGCTATGAGACCGTCTATGATTGTAATTTTCAAAGGAAATAAAAAAGCCTTTAAGGTCGAATGATTTTTCTGTTTAGTCAAAACAAAACGAAAGTATACTACAACCTGAAGCTTACAGAACGGTTCTATAAAGAAACTACGCGAATAGGTTTTCTGCTCCTTGCGCTCGTTTCAATGAGAGTCAATATAGTTGCACAAGAGCGAAATACGATGTTTATAAATGACTGTATCGCAAATGCAAATGCAAAACAAATTGCGGTAGAAGCATCTTATGACACTGTAAATATCTACGAGCAAATGAGCCTAATTGCAATCAAAAACCAGCTCCAAAACACAATCAAAAGTGATTTACATGTTCTTTCCCAAAAAGCAAAAGAACAAGATGAAGTTGTAGCAAGTAAGCAAAAGGTACTCCCCGTCGAAACAATCTATCAGCGCCCTTCTTTACCAAACGGATGCGAAATAACATCAGCAACTATTGTGCTGAATTATCTCGGTTTTCATGTTGATAAACTCACAATGGCAGATGTTTACCTACCAAAACAATATCCATTTTATGCCGTAAACCCAAATGTCGCATATATGGGAAATCCAAGAGGCAATGGGTGGTATTGCTACGCGCAGCCTTTGGTAAAAGCAATCAACAGCTATCTGAAGGATGTCGGAAATACAGAATATAAGGCAAAAGACATTACGGGTTCTTCCGTAGATGAACTTAAGCAATATATTAGAGAGGGCAATCCGGTAGTATTCTGGGGAACCATCAATTTCGCGTTTCCAAGAAAAAGTGGGCAATACGTTTTACCAACAGGTGAAAGACCTTATGTCAATCTTCATTGTCTAGTCCTTAAGGGATTCGATGAAGAATACATGTACATAGCCGACCCGCTCGGATATACAAACAAAGTTAAGATTGAATGGTGGACACAAATCTACAAAAGTATGGGTAGTCGAGCCGTCATAATTACGAAAGGACAGTGAAGCATCTTTCTATGTTTACAAAAATCATGTCTTTATTCTGCGTTGTTGCACTTGCAATTGTTCCGTTGGCAAGCATCACTCCGATGATTCACGACAACGGTGATGCAATTACTGCAAGTAATGCAGAACCGATATACGCAACAGCAGAAACAGCAACAGCAGAATCTGCAGATGAAACCTATTACGGTAAACTTGAATTAACTGAAACGGGAACTCCTGAATGCATCTCCATCAACGCTCCAGATGGTTGGACCTTAGAGACAATTGATGACGGTGTTCCTATCTTCTCAAACGACGATGCCATTGTCGGATTTGCTAGTTATAGACTTCCTCGCACAAAGCATCAAACGCTTGAACTAATGACAGAAATGCTCTCGCAAGCAGTCGGAGCAGAAAAAAAATACTACATGACTGATGACGGCATGTGGTATCGCTATGAAGTCAAAGATGAAGACCTAACAACAGGACATAGCTGGTATTATATGCACATTGATACAGATAAAGGCGATTCTTATGCTACGGTTGTATCTGTATATATTCCAGAGAAATACTCGAACGAATTCGACGAATCAAAAATCACAGATTTTCTTGCCACCTGTGAATTTCCCAACAGAGAGGAGTCAATAACCCACGACTGAAGTCGTGGGCTTGCATCAGCGAGTCTACGCTTTAGAAGTGTCCGCAAGGATATGTTGACTACCCTAAGTGCTTCGAGCACTCCGTTATAAGCGAATAGATAGTTACCGTGCGGCGTCAATCCTAACTGCACGCTCTAAGACAACACATCACGTAAAGCCGAGGTAAAGCCGACAGGTGTGGCTGTAAAACCGCTTATAACTTTGGGGAAGGATTTTTACCCTCTTCGGAGGAGTGGGCAGCTTCTTTTTAGCTGCAATTTTATCGAAAGGAGCATAGCATCATGCAATATGTGTATGTACTCAACAAGCACGGCGAGCCCTTGATGCCGTGCTCACCCGGAAAGGCTCGCCTGTTGTTAAAGCAGCAAAAAGCTTGCGTTGTGAAACGCACGCCGTTTACCATCAAGCTCCTGCACGGCAGTGCAGGATACAAACAACCTGTCACTCTTGGCGTTGATGCTGGCAGCAAGCACGTTGGTCTTTCTGCATCTACCGAAACACACGAACTCTATTGCGAAGAATTTACTCCTCGCAACGATGTAGTAGAATTGCTATCTACACGCAGGCAGAACCGCCGTTCAAGACGCTATCGCAAAACTCGTTACCGTGCGCCAAGATTCAATAACCGTGTACACAGCAAACATAAGGGTTGGCTTGCACCTTCTGTGGAAGTGAAAATTCAAGAGCACATTACCGTTATCAAGCGCATCTGCCGGATTTTGCCTATCACTCTTGTAAGAGTAGAAACCGCAGAGTTTGACACACAGCGCTTAAAGGCAATGCTCGCCGGAAAGCCAATTCCTGTAGGAACTGACTATCAACTCGGTGAGATGTACGACGAATACAATGTACGCCAGTATGTTTTGAAGCGCGATAACTATACATGCCAATATTGTGGTGCTCATACCACTGCAAAGAAAGTTGTCAAGCTGCATGTACACCACCTTGAAAGCCGTAAAGTGGGTGGTAACACTCCAAGCAACCTTATCACTTTGTGTGTCACTTGCCACAACAACCTCCATAAAGGGAAGATAACACTTGACGGAAAAAAGCGCGGTAAAACGCTTCGTAATGCGGCTTTTATGGGTATCATGCGCAACACACTACTGACACGCCTACGCAACGAACTTAATATTCCGGTACAGAACACCTACGGCTATATAACTAAGTTGCTGCGTGAGCAAAACGACATAAAGAAGAGCCACATCAACGATGCTCGCTGTATAAGTAAACATCCATTGGCTGTACCTTGCAGTGTTTGTTACTGTACGAAGGCAATCCGACACCACAATCGACAAATCTATAAAGCGAAAATCCTGAAGGGTGGCGTTAGAAAAGCCAATCAAGCCACCTATATCGTTAAAGGATTTCGCCTCTGGGATAAGGTGCTCTATAACGGGCAGGAATGTTTTATTTCAGGACGCAGGTCATCGGGATATTTCGCTCTAAAGAAACTCGATGGTACAACCATTACGAATAGCATTTCATTTAAAAAAATTGCGGCTATTAGAGCATGCAACAAATTACTTAATTGAAAGGATGTGAGTGGGTAATTGCTCCCACGACTGAAGTCGCGGGTCTCCTTGCCCTGATTGATGAAAAAAATCAATGCCAGTTTTTATTCTAAAGATTATCAGAACAAATATTCTGTAAGTGCGTCAATTCGACGAGCGACCAATCAGAATAATGTGGCGGGCAACGACCCGACATGTTTACCGCTTTACGACAATGAAATGGCACACGATAGTATTGTTGTAAGTGTTTTCGACGGAAGACAGTCAAATGCTATCGCATCGTGTATTGTCCACGTTTCTGATATGTTTGCCAGCGACATGGCACGTCTGAACGGAAAAGTCTATGTTGATGCGCGTCAGATTGGTACGGAATACGGCTCATCTAAACTGAACAGTCTGCGCAATTCTTTCACCGTGTATGACCCATCAATGGTTCGTGTGATGACGATTGAATCCATTGAAGTAAACGAGAAATATCGCAGACAGGGAGTAGCAACCTCTATCATCGACTACTTAAAAACGATTGTTGTTCCAACCTATATTGTTGCTCCTATCGTCCCACTGTTTGCACCGAAGGTGTCAACATATACCGCCTCACCAGCACAGACAGACATTCAAGCAACTGCCAATTTGCTGATTTCTATGAAATTCAATCGTACAGAGGATGCAAAGATGGTCAGCGCTGGAACGGAAATTAAGGTTCCGGTTTACATCAACAACGTCAAAAATAACTGAGGAGGTTTACATCAATGCGTAAAGCAGTATCTTTATTTATAGTTGTAGCATTGTGCCTTTGCGGTGCAATCCTTACGACTGGCTGTTCAAAGAAGGATAAAAACATTCAGACAGGGGTAAATGAGTTCACATCGGAAACTGCAACGATTGCAACAAGCGAAAGTGCTATCAGTGGGGTGTCTCTTTCAACTGATGAAATTGCAATTCTGAGTACAGCAGGACATCCCGCAAAAGCAACAAAAGAACTTGATGATACACAAAATAAAATTCTTTCTAATTGGACAGCAGTAAAAGACTATGCAGAAAGTAAAGGAATGGATATCTCATCATTCTCTGTTGCATCCTACACGGCGGATGACAATGGCGGAGCAACCATTACCTTTGCAAAGAATGGTAAAAATATCGGAGCCGCTATCACCGTTGATAAAGATGGAAAATGTACCGACAACTTTATTCTTCTTGAAGCGCAAGAAATCTTTGAAAACGAACTCACGAATAAATTTTCTGAAAAATACGGTAACGAAAATGTCTATATCGAAACCGCTATGACGCTCAAAGATGGTGTTGTGGTTAGCGATACAGATACTGCAGAAGACCTCCTAACAAACGGAACACTTGTTTTTACATCTGATGTAGTGGTTAATGGCGACGCTGCAGATGCGTATGATTGGCTTACGAATATCAATCAGTCACTTGCCGATGAAAAATACTCTGCGTTGACAAATGTAAGCTATACAACGTCCGAATACTTTGAGCAGGTAAAAACAGCAGGAAACACTAACAACACAAGAAATCTTAGTGCAAAATACACATGTACAGCAAGGAATAGTGGAAAAACGACGATTTTTGTTCTCAAAGGTGAGTAAATAGCTCATAAATAACACCCGCGATATAGTAGGTATCGATCTGTTGCACAAGAAAGCAATCCGAACAACGGGATTTTTGAAGTAAACCTGCTAATTAACAACCGCAGACAATTTCCTCAACGGGAATTATCTGTGGTTGTTTTTGTTTGTGCAAAAAATAAATAAACAGAAAGGAATATGATAACATGACGTTTGAAAAAGAGATACAAGCCATAGCACACGTTAAATTGTCGGAGGAGTTTTTTGCAACCATAAACAGACAAAAACAGGTATTGCAAAATACAATCTGCAATATTATCGACACAGCACTCGAAGACAACAAAGAGTAAATAAAATATAGTACCATGCGCAAAGTTGGTATACTTCTATGGCACGAGAAACAAAAACCGATGTTTACGGTAAAGATTGAGTAAAACTGCTTAGTCAAGCGGCTGTAGATAATTCCCACAGTGGAATTATCTGCGGCTGCTTTTTCTTTGTGCAAAAGAAACCACCGAACTGGTGGTAAATATTTTAACGCCGCGAACTGCGGCAGAAAAGGAGTATACCATCATGCCTAAGAAGGAAAAAAAGGAAAAGAAGATTTCCGCCAAAAACATTGCTGCCGAAAACAACAATAAAAAGGATGACGAGGCTCTCAAGTGCGCTATCCAGAATGAAACCAAGCATTTGTTTTACATCAAGATGACAGATGCGTTTTTTGAAGCACTGGCACACCAGCAGCTTCCGATGCAGAAGGCTATCAATGAACCAGTGGACAATGCCATCGCAAACTGCGATGACGAAACGGCAACCATTCTCGCCGCCATTAACAATGCCAATCTTGCCAACCAGTTTCGCTTCACCATTGCCGATTGGGGCAATGGTATGGACGAAAATGAATTGGTAAACGGTATGCAAATTTGTGGAGGTCATGACAAGGAAGGTTACCTCTGTGTCCATGGTCTGGGGTTAAAGAACTTCTTGCTCGTGGCGACTCGAAACAAGTACGACTGGATGGTTGCCAGCAAAAAGCCCGGCGAAAAAGTTTACCATGTTGTGGAAGGACCTTTTAGCACGACCATGGAAATGAAGGAGTCCAAGGAAGTCCCGCTCAAGGAAATCGTTATGACGGATACGTTAAAACGTTACGGTGAGCCCTCGACCATTGTTTCCGTTGTTGTAGACGCTGATGTGGCAAGCACTATGCTTGCGATTAGCGGAAGCTGCAACGCCAATCGTGTAAGGAACATCCATATGCTTCATCGTGCGCTGGCTGAACATCTTGGTGTCTCGTACCGGAGATTCCTTCAGCCGGATAAAAATGGAGTGGTTCGCGCTCAAATTATTATCCCCAACATGAAGACGGCGGAAAATAAAATTCGTGATGTTCGTGTTCGCCCCCTCGGTCCCTGTTATACCAGACGAACCGAAGAAAAGTTTGATGTACCGTATGCTGGATACAACATTCCTGTGAGCGTTGAATATGGTATCCTTGACAAAGATGCTATGAGCACTGCTGTTGCAGGTGGCTATCCGCCTAAATACCATTATTTAGGCAACCCGCTTACACAGGGTATGGACATCTGTATTGGTGGGCGTACGATTGCAACGGCACAGTTGGAGTCCATTTTTACGAGAGGTCACGGTGAAGGTGATAAAGATGATGTTATTGCTCGTCATCCGAGTTTCAACTACTTCACGGGAAGTATCAACATTACCGATGTTGAAAAGCTGCCTCGTGGTTTCTTGAAAACGCTGGCAAACAAGTCCAATGTCGATATGAGTGACGGCTGCTGGGCAGCAATTTTCAGGGCTGTGGATGAAAAAGTTACTCCGATTAGACTGGACAAGTCACTGGCATACAACAAGTACATCGACATGCTTGTTGAGGAAATCAAAAAGAAGTACAGTAACGAAGAGGATGTCTACGTCAAAAAGCTGCATCAGGTTTACGCAAACCGTGCCGTCGTGGATATTCTTGAGGTCACAAGGAACAAAACGTGCGAAGTCTATATCATTAAGCGTGGAAGCGCGACAATGGAAGACATTGCTCGTATCCGTACTGCATGGGACGGTGTGGTTGCGCAGGGTGATTACCAGCCTACAGTTGGTCACATCATCTGCCGCAAAACGGGCAATATGACGCCGCACACTCTTGCTGAATTCAATGGCATGGTTCAGTCCATGTCCGATGCGAAGCTGGCAAAATGCTTTGATGAGAGCAATGGCATCATCCGGAATATGCCGCATTACAACTTTGTTATCGAAGCTGACCCGCGTATGCCGGATTAACAAAAAAGAAGGGGCTTGCGATTTTTCGCAGGTCCCTTCTTTTTTTTGTTGGTATAATACAGACGCACAAACATTTTAACGACAAATACATTAAGATAATCGCATAAAAACGCCGACTTTTGTGAGAAATCATAAAGGTCGCTTTTTGTTTGTGTATGTAAAAAACGAACAAAACAACGAAAGGAAAATATTCTTATGATGAGCACTTACACGATTGCCATAAATGAAGTTATTGGACTGTCTGCAGCAGAAACGATTCTGATGCAGTTCGAATATGACCAGCAAAAAATCAACGACCCGGAAACAACGCTTCGGACTGCTATCAAAGACTACCTAAAAACAGATGAAGGAAAGCGACAGGTCAACATGAACTGTGGCTACTTCAACTGGGGCGATGCATACGACATCCCGGATAAGTTCTTTGAAAAGTACGGTCTTACAAAGGTGGTTGCTCCCAATGTTGACTTGATTGTTGACTTGATTGTTGACCACAATGAGAGCTTCACAGATGACTTTTCTGACGATGACGAGGACGATGAGGAATGTGAAGACATCTAAAGGGAGGTGAATTAAAATGCAAATTACTTCTGTAGATACCGTTGTTATTGAGATTACTCGGCGCTGCAATATGTGCTGCGCTCATTGTCTCCGTGGCGATGCGGAAAACGTAGATATTAACAGCAAATACGTCGATGCGTTTTTCAATTCCTTTAAAGATGGAGCGTTTATCAGTAATATTACGTTCACAGGCGGAGAAATTTCACTTAATATTCCAGCAATCCGATACATCTTGGAAGTTGTAAAAAAACGCGGCATTTCTGTCGGCAGTTTCTACATGGTAACCAACGGAAAAGATTCATCCAAAATGCCAGACTTGGCAATGGCAAGTCTGGAGTGGTGGAATTTTTGTGATGACAAGGACGATACAATGTGTGGTCTTTGCATCAGTCGCGATGCATTTCACGAAAAAATCCCTTACGAAAGCGAAAGCATTCTAAGCGGATTGAGATACAACCGAAACGACAAAGTAACTGACTTTCATCAGTATTACCTTTTGAATGAGGGTCGCGCAAAGCAATTAAGCTCAACCGAATTCAAAAAACGTGAACCTACTTCTAAAAGAATCGCTGTTACATATGAGGACAACAATGGAGAGAAAAATGATGATAGCATTTGCTTCAGTGGTGACGAATTATACTTGAACGCCATCGGCGATGTTGTCGTTGGCTGCGATTGGTCCTATGAATCCCAGAAAAAGTATCGTATCGGCAATGTTATGGATGAAAAATGGTTGGAAAACATTCGTAGCAGCAAATTGTGCATCGAAGAAAACAGCTAAAAAATAACAAAAACAGAAAGGAAGAAATTATGACTATCAATTTAACTCGTGAGGATTTTGAGCAGGATATCAAATCCGGCGCATCCGTGTTCGAAGGCAACACAATTCTCGATACCGGAAAACCGTCCGGGCGCTACTACCGTTTCATTCGTGTGCCGCTCGCCAATGGCGAGCACAAGGTAGATGCCTTGTACGGGCAGCGGTTTTACGGAATCCGGGAAAACAAACCAGTAACATTCAACCAAGAGATACGCTTCCTTTGCCTCGTTGTCGACAATGCCAAAACCGTCAATGAAACATGTGACTTCAAAACGATTTTCTGCCGTTCTTCTTTTACCTCGGATACCTCGGATTCTGTCATAGAGGAAATGGCACAGAAGCTGTTCGATATGTTCCGAGAGAATGTGACGGAAGAAGACAAGAAGAAAATTCTCAAGGGCAGTTATTACGACAAGATAGCACGACAGAACGCTTTCTGTCGCATAATAAAGGGGTATAAGAATTATCGCAGCCCTATTGACAGCATTGTCGATGAGATTGGAAAAGGGTCTTGCTTTGGCCTGACATCCACAAACGGCGATGAACTGGTAGTGGATTATCTTGCTAATCCAACCGACTGGGCGAAGCGAATGATGGAGAAAATCAAAGAGGCAAATTCCGGGCGGTCTGGACGTCTATACGGGATTACATTAGCTGTGGTGGAAGAGTTGACGGAAGAGTATATGAGAAAGTACAATAGTCCGAACACTCAGGAAATCATGTTCAGGCTTCTTGTGGAACTTGCTAAGCAATACAAAACCGTTCGCCTTGTCATAAACATCAACGGTAAAACGACCGAAGTAAAGTATCCGGTCAAAGGTATGATGAACAGTGATATCCTGTACGGTGGAGGTTTCTCGACTTACAACATCAC
>OCPZ01000617.1_pt1 | contig 23264 bp, 16 predicted proteins | sample 1538881 | NCBI WGS metagenome assembly OCPZ01 (sample SAMN04571733, study PRJEB22368) | human gut metagenome | biome: human gut; material: stool | host: Homo sapiens | place: Luxembourg | collected 2013-01-11 | reverse complement strand
AATTCATTGAATCTTTCAAGGTTATTTCACTGTTCAGTTATCAAGGTTCTTTGTTTTGTTGTCGTTCTCGGCGACAGCTTGTTTATTATATCTTATCAAATCTGTCTTGTCAAGAACTTTTTTCATTTTTTTGAAATTTTTTCTTTCAATCGGTTTTGTCCGATCTGTTATCTCAAACGCGACAACTCTGATATTTTATCATGTGTTGTTCTGTTTGTCAACAACTTTTTTGTTGTCCGCTGTCAGATCATGTCATGTCCCGCGGTCAGCTTGACTATGTTACCATCTGGGTATTATTTTGTCAACCCATTTTTTCCAAAAATTTCACTTTCTTATGTGTACTTTCGCAAAGTGAATTTTACTGTTTCAGTTCATCTTTCCAGAAAAGATATATTTCCACCATATTTTATTTCAATATCGCATCCATCGCATCTTTCACTGACCTCACACCAGTCAGGCGGATTCCCTTTGGCACAGATCCACTGTCCTTCATGGAATCCAGGCTGACCTGTGGCAGAATGCATTCATCAAATCCAAGTTTTTTTGCTTCTGTCACGCGCTGCTCTGCCATACTGACGGCACGCACTTCTCCGCTTAAGCCCACTTCTCCGAAACAGATCGTCTTCTCATTGATCGGGTTTTCACGGTAACTGGATATAATGGCAAGCACAATGCCAAGATCGATCGCTGGCTCATTCATTTTTACGCCGCCCGCGATATTCACATAAGCGTCACAGTCTCCAAGTTTTAATCCCAGCCTTTTTTCAAGTACTGCCATCAGAAGATTTACCCTGTTAAAATCGGTGCCTGCAGCCGTTCTCCGCGGAATTCCAAAATTACTGTGGCAGACTAACGCCTGTACTTCCACCAGAATCGGTCTGGTTCCTTCCATAGAACACGCAACAACCGAACCGGATGCACCTTCCGGTTTCCCGCTCAGCATGTATTCCGAAGGATTTTCCACTTCCATCAGTCCGTTCTGTCTCATCTCAAACACGCCAATCTCATTCGTTGAGCCGAACCTGTTTTTGACACCGCGCAGTATACGGTATGCCGCATGCCTGTCCCCCTCAAAATAGAGTACCGTATCCACCATGTGTTCTAAAACTCTCGGACCCGCAACCACGCCCTCTTTCGTCACATGACCGACAATAAAGATGGAAATTCCCATCCCCTTTGCAATCTGCATAAATACCCCTGTGGATTCCCGCACCTGTGATACGCTGCCCGGTGCAGAGGAAACTTCTTCGTTATACATGGTCTGTATGGAATCTATGATCACGATCTGCGGTTTTTCCCGGTCAATCACCGTTTTTATCGTGTCTAAGTTCGTTTCACATAAAAGTGTCAGCGAATCGCCAAAGGTTCCGATACGTTCTGCCCTTATTTTGATCTGCTGCAGGGATTCCTCTCCGGATATATATAATACGCGCACACCTTTCTGACACACCTGCAGGAGCAGCGTTGACTTACCGATTCCCGGATCACCGCCCACTAACACTAAAGATCCCTGTACGATTCCGCCGCCAAGTACACGGTCAAGCTCTTTCATATCCGTCGACATGCGTTTGTCCTGTGTCATCTCGATCTGTGAGAGCGGAACGTTCTTCGCCTCTGCCGCTTTTGCCGCTACCCTGCCGCCTTTTGCTGCACTTTTTTTATCGATCATCTCCTCAACAAATGTATTCCATTCCTTACATGCAGGACACTGTCCCATCCACTTTGATGATTCGTAACCACATTCCTGACAAAAAAATACTGTTGTTTTTCCCTTCGGCATATTCCTTCTCCATCTCTTTTTATTGTTTATCAGTATACTTACTTTATCTGTAAAAAGCAACTTACTTTCTATGACAAAAACCGGAAAAAGCAATCCGCTTCTTCCGGTTTTTATTATTATTGCAGAATTATTTTTTTACTTTAATTTTCACTGCTGAACTCCTGATTGTAAAGTCTGCAAGTAATTCATTCCTGCCATTTACAACCACTTTGTAATAATATGTTTTTTTCTTCTTTGCTTTTTTATCTGCAAAAGACGTCTTCTTTGTGGTTCCAATCAGAGTATACTTACCGTTCTTTTTTTCTGCACGGTAAATCTGATAAGTTTTGGCACCTGTTACCTTATTGTAAGAAACAGTAACCGTTCCTTTTTTGTTATTTTTTACTTTTGCAGCAACTTTGACACCATATATGATGACTGCCGGCTTACCGGAAGCAACCTGTGTACCATATTCCGAGGTCATATAAGAGGCAATTCTTGTTCCTTTTTCCCCATATGCACTGACCATATAATAATATTTCACACCTTTTTTCAACCGTGCCCTGTCATATGCCGCCGTGCCTGTAATGGATCCGTCTTCGCCATAATATTCCCGATAGTGAACCTCACTGTAATATCCTGTCTCATCATTGGAATCTTTTGCGATCAGATTACCTGTTGCTGCATAAAGTTTTTCGTCCGTATTACATAACGGCGTATATACAGAACGGACGACTTTATAATATTTCGCACCTTTTACCTTTTTCCAGGTAATCTTTACTGCATTCTTTTTCGTATCATAAACAGCTTTGATGGATTTTACTGCTGCAAGTGATGTAGATTCTTTTGACGATGACCATCCACTGTATTCTTTTTGGGAATTATAAGCCCTTACCGATACATTTACGTATTCTCCGCTCGATAATCCTTTAATGGTGTATTTATTTTTCTTTACCGTTACATATTTTTCTGCAACTGTTTTTTTCTCACCATATTTATCATATACCATGTATCGGATCTGATAGCCTGCAGCGTACTTGTCCGCATCCCATTTAACGCTTACATTTTTGCCTTTATTGGTAAGGACGAGATTTCGCGGCTCCTCGAGCTGCATTTTAACTCTGGTCGACGCGGTAATGTATTTTAATGTTTTTCCGTCTTTATAATATGCACAGATCAGATAGGTGTAACTCTCACCGAATTTTAACTTTTTGTCCGTGTATGTTGTCGTTTTTGCGTTTGTGATCGTTTTCACCAGTTCATACTTTGTATTTTCTACTGTTACGGCACTGTTGCCCGAATTGATCCATCCTGAAATTTCTGTGATATCCTTGTCACTCTCAGAAGTTCTGTAAATCTCATATTTTGTTGCAAAACCTACTTTTGTCCAGGTCAGTTTCACTGTATTTTTTGAGTTCTTAGCCACCTTTAATACAATGTTATTTACACGGCTGGTACTTACAGTAAAATTTTTATATATACTGTAACTTTTCGTTTTTCTGTCCGGATCATAATAATAAGAGCGTACCTTGTAGGAGTATTTTGTGCCTGCCTTTAAATTCTGATCTGTATAGACATAGTCTGTGGTCGTTGCTATTTTCTTATATTTTTTACCTGAAAGACGATAAATCTCATATCCGGTATAGCTTCCTCTGGTAAAAGATAACTTTATACTGTTTTTTCCCGCCTTTGTATATACACGCGGTACGGATACCTTATCCGTATAGCTTACCATATTCGAAGCAGGACTCATTGCCGTATAATAAGTCATGCCAACAGATATATTTTTATATGTTTGATTTTTTTGAGCATCTGTTACTTTTATTTCCTTATTTACGGTAAACACCGGCTTCTTTTGTATGTTATAAAGAGAACTGCCTGCATCATAGGTATGCGCAACAAATGTATATTTTACGCCCGGTTTTAAAGAGATTGCACTGTATGATCCATCGATTCCCTTCACTTTGTAAGAACGTACATAACTGCTTATTTCCTTACTTTCAAGTTCCGTAAGTGCATCTTTTAAATAAAGTTTTTTCTGCTGTCCCTGACCATCCGTATAGTAACCATAAGCGTTCAAAAGCTCGTAATTATAATGCGCCGGCTTCTTTCCTTCTTCAAAAACATAAATGACTACATCCGCATCGATTGGCGTCCATGAGAGCTGCCAGTCATCTCCATTGTACGTCTTTTCTATTTTGAGATTTTTTACTGTCGGTATGTTTCCATTAATGCTGGCCGTTGCAGTTATGACATCTGAATAACTTCCATCTGAAAAATATCCTTCTTCCGCAGATTCCAGTCTGACGGAACAATAAAAATATGGCAGTCCTGAATCTATTGTAATATTACAATACGGATCTGATGCATACTCTGAATCCGTTTCATAGGAATCGTTTTCTCCTTTTGCATTTACATAAGCATCGTACAGCGTTCCCCTCTTATTGTAAAACTGTAAAAAGCTCTCTATATTCGTAATATTTAACGGTTTGCTGCTTCGCAGGTAATACACACGATAGCTATCCACTCCGTTTTGTGCATTCCAGGTAACTGACATCTCTTTTCCCTTTTCAGAAACTTTTGTACCGGTTACCGGTGATAACTTCTTTAAAGAGTAATTTTTATAAGTATAGGTGTCCGACCATTTACCATACATGTCCACCACATATTTCGTCTGTTTCGATTCTATAATATATTGGCTATTATCATTCCAGTTCCAATATACCTCCTGTTTGTTACTTGTCACTTCATGATAATATACAGCACGGACTTTTACGCTGACCTGCTGTCCTGAATTCAATATGACATATGGCAGTCTTGCTGCATCTGATGTTATCATCTCATGTACGGTTCCGTCTGACGCATCCAAAAATAATCCCGGCATATTATAGACCTTGGTATTTCCATCGCAGACCACTTCATATCCAACCTTCATCATGTCTCCGGCTTTATTTTTCATTGTGGCCGTATCATTATTAACCGGATTCCAGCTTATTTTTACATAAGTTTTTTCAAAAGAAATCTCTTCATAAGCATTTGCATATACAACATATTTATATTTTTTCGATGCTGAATCATATACCGATTCATACGTTAATTGCTTATAAAAATGTCCATTATAACTATAATAAAGAACCTGTGTATCATTTTTTACTGCATACTCATCTATCCGCTTTTTGGCATTTTCCGATGAATCACTTACAGTAATTTCTGTAATTTCATCACCTTCTGTCACATAATGATACCCTGTCGCATCACATGACCGCAATGCTCTATACGTCTTACCATTGACTCTATACATTCCATATGCATCTTGATATTTATCTGTGTTGCCTTTCAGTATGGCTTCTGCCTTATTATACAGGTTTACAAATCCATCAATATCCGTACTGCTGCAATCACTCCGTTCTGGAACCGATTCACATAAGCATATCTCAACTGCCGGCCAGACGCTGTTGTTATAATACTTCCGTCATCTTTTCCTCTTACATTGATTACCTTTGACGGTTTATCAATTGCAGCGAGTTCTTCCTCTTCAGTCTCTTCTTCGGTCTCTTCTTCTATTTCTTCTTCCGTCTCTGTTTCCATCACTTCGGTATCATCAACAGCCTCCGTATCATTCACGTTTTCTGTCTCTTCTACAGTTTTCTCAGTTTCTGATGCCTCTGATGTTTCTGGAATTTCCGATGCCTCGCTGTTCTCTGTCTGCCCGCTGTCATTTTCTGCAGACTCACTGTCCGTTTCGCTTTCTTTCTCTGTCTGTTCTGTTGCTAAAGCTGCTTCCATCGCATCTTCTTCCTGTATCACAGCCTCTGTTACTGTCTGTACATCTGTCTGCGGCAATCCAGCAGCACCTACTGATGTCCAATCTCCGACCGTCAGCGTAAGCGCCATCGCAAATGCCGCCATACGTTTCCAACCCGTGAGTCTCTTTCTTTTCATAACTTTTCTCCTTCTGATTTATTGCACATTGTCACGCGCATTTTTTATGTTAATGTAACAGTTTATCCCCGTCAATCGTACTTTCGTACTTGAAAGCGCAAAAAAAGCTTACATGCCCTTTTGACATGTAAGCTTTTTTTGATCTCACTTTTCCGTTCTTAACACTTTGTAACTTTTACATCTACCAGATGGTCGCCAAGTTCTACACTTAAGCTTAATTTGCCGCCAAGATTTGTCTTCATCTTTCCTGCATCTGCGCCATCGATCGTGATGTCGTACTCTGACTCATCCTCAAGTTCTACTGTGATCTGTGCATCTTCCGGTCCCTCTACCTGAAATGTCAGGCCTGTATCTGTTGCATTCAGATTCATGACAGCCGTTCCCGGAACAGATTCATATACGAACATGCCATTGCGCTCCAACTTGGTGATCTCGGAAAATGTCTTCACCTTGTAGATATCTCCCTGATGTTCGAAATTATCAAGTTTCGCCTTTGCACCTAATGTGTAATCCCCAAAACTGATCGTTCCATCTGCTTCTGAACGAATTAATTCGCTGATCGTTGCCATTTTTTCCTCCTGTGATAAAGTAGTTTTCTCTTTATCGTAAAATTTTGTGCCCTTATTATATAATATCCCCGTCACGATTTCCAGTGCTTTCCCGGATATTTCAGTAAAATTTTATTTTGTTTCGAACACGACTTTTTCTTTGTGGATCGTCACGACCACTTCCATATCTTTTTTCACTTTGCCGGACAGGATTTCTTCTGCCAGTTCATCCTCGATATCGTTCTGGATCTGACGGCGCAGCGGTCTTGCACCATATTTCGGATCATACGCTTTATCGACAATATGCTTTTTGACGCTGTCACGCACGGTAAGGTGGATTCCCATCTGTTTTTCACAGCGGTCTGTAAGTTCTTTTAACATCAGTGCAACGATCTGTTTCATATCGTCTTTGTTTAACGCTCTAAATACGATCGTCTCATCAATACGGTTTAAAAATTCCGGTTTAAAAATACGGCGTACTTCTTCCATCACGCTGTTTTTCATGCGGTCATAATTCTGTTTTTCATCATCCGAAACTGCAAATCCAAGTTTTTTCGGCTCAATGATCGCCTGTGCTCCGGCATTTGACGTCATAATAATGATCGTATTTTTGAAATCCACTTTGCGTCCCTGGGAATCCGTGATATGACCGTCGTCTAACACCTGCAGTAAAATATTAAATACATCCGGATGCGCCTTTTCGATCTCATCAAACAGGATCACCGAATACGGATTTCTGCGCACCTTTTCGCTGAGCTGTCCGCCCTCCTCATGGCCTACATATCCTGGCGGTGAACCAATCATCTTTGATACGCTGTGTTTCTCCATATATTCCGACATATCAACACGGATCATAGACTGTTCGCTGCCAAACACTGCCTCCGCAAGTGCCTTTGAGATCTCTGTTTTTCCGACACCGGTCGGGCCTAAGAACAGGAAAGAACCTATCGGGCGCTTCGGATCTTTTAATCCGACACGTCCTCTTCGCACAGCTTTTGCCACTGCACTCACCGCATCCTCCTGACCGATGACACGTTTGTGTAAGGTAGCCTCTAATTTTCTTAAGCGGGCAGCCTCCCCCTCGGCAATCTTTCTTACCGGGATCTTCGTCCATCCGGATACCACATCCGCAATATCGTCTTCTGTCACTTTTAACTTTTTACTGCGGCTGTCTTTCTTTGTCTTTGCCTGTATTTTGGCAAGCTCTTCTTCACACGCTTCTTTTTCGTTCTTCTTCTGCTTTGCACCTTCCACATCACCATCGTGCAGAAATTCTAACATTTCCTCTTCTAACAGGTTGATGCGGTGTCTTAATTCAACGACTTCCTCCGGTTTTCCACCCGCGCGCAGACGTACCTTTGCTGCAGCCTCATCCATCAGATCGATTGCTTTATCCGGCAGGAAACGGTCATTGATATAGCGCGCAGACAGGCGTACTGCTGCCGATACCGCATCATCCGTAATCTTTACCTGATGATGCTTTTCATACTGTTCCCGCAGTCCCTCTAAAATCTGCACTGCCTCCTCTTCCGACGGCTCTTCTACCGTAACCGGCTGGAATCTGCGCTCTAGCGCAGCATCTTTTTCAATATATTTGCGGTATTCATCGATTGTCGTTGCACCGATCAGCTGCAGTTCCCCACGCGCAAGTGCAGGTTTTAATATATTGGAAGCATCGATTGCTCCTTCCGCTCCGCCCGCTCCGATGATTGTATGCAGTTCATCGATGAAGAGCAGGATATTGCCGGCTGCCCGTACTTCCTGAAGTACCTTTTTAATGCGCTCCTCAAACTCACCGCGATATTTTGAGCCTGCCACGATTCCGGACATATCCAAAGATACCACCCGCTTTCCCGCAACGGTATCCGGAACCATTCCGGTTGTAATACGCTCCGCAATTCCCTCAACGATCGCAGTCTTTCCAACGCCCGGTTCACCGATCAGACATGGGTTATTCTTTGTCCTTCTGCTTAAGATCTGAATCACACGGTCGATCTCTTCCTGTCTGCCGACTAACGGATCTAATACTCCCTCTGCCGCCAATGCAGTCAGATCTCTGGAGTATTGATTTAATACCGGTGTATCCGATGCTGTTTTTTTCACCGGCTTACCATTCATGAAATCTTCTTTGTACAGGCTCGCATCTTCTCCCATTGCGATCAGGATATCCACATACATTTTCTGGATATTGACCGCTAAGGTATTTAAAAGGCGGGATGCCACACACTCTGTCTCTTTCATCATCGCGATCAGGATATGCTCCGTCCCGATCTCCTCTGCATGAAAACGAGCTGCCTCCCTTGCTGCCCCTTCTAACACCTGCAGTGCCCTCGGCGAATATTCCTTAGCCTCTGCCGTCAGCACCTGTGCATCCGGTGCAATGAGTTCCTCGATCAGCTGCATGACTTTGTCAAGTTCTACTCCATTATCATTTAATACCTGCGCAGCGACGCCCGTTCCTTCTTTTAAAAGTCCGATCAGGATATGCTCCGTTCCGATATAATGATGATGCAGTGATTTCGACATCTTTGAAGCCTGATCGATTGCTTTTTTTGCTTTTGATGTATATCGTATCTGCATAGTTTCTCCATTCTTTTTCTATTTATAAATCATTTAAATCGATGATCTCTAAATCATCTTCTTCCTCTTCTTCTCTCGGAATGTGTTTTTTCTCCGGAGTATGTTTCCGCTCCGGCTTTTCTTTTCTCTCCGGCCTTTGTTTCTCCTCCGGTTTTTCTTTTCTCTCCGTGCGCTGTTTTTCCTCCGGTTTTTCTTTTCTCTCCGGCCTTTGTTTCTCCTCCGGTTTTTCTTTTCTCTCCAGACGCTGTTTTTCTTCCGGTTTTTTTCTTTCTACCGGCAGGAAATCTTCGTCCTCTTCCCAGTCCTCATCGTCAAGATCGTCAGACATGCCACGTCCAAACAATCCCGCACGCACTTTATGGATCTTTGATACGCCGACTTCGTTCTCTGTATCGTTTTCTTCCACATCATCCGGCTCTTCTTCCACTTTTTCTTTTGGTTTTCTGTGGAAAAATCCTTTTCTCTGTGTTTCTTCCTCCTCCCAGTCAGCGTCTTCCGGATCATCTACTTCCAAATCATCTTCTTCCACGCCAGGATTCTCTTCTATATTATCATCTTCTTCCAGATCAGTATCATCTTCTGCTTCCTGATCCTTTCCCTGTTTTTCGGACTTCCAGTCCCAGTCATCCTCTTCCTCATCCCAGTCGTCACTCTTACGTCCTCTCAATAGAAGATTGATAATAATAACGACAAGTACTGCGATCACAAAAGCCATAATTCCCATCATATTTCTGGAAAAAGACTTTTCTTTTGCATATTGTTCAGAGAGATCATTGTATTCCTGCTGGAGATATTCCATATTAGAAACATCTTCCGCTTCTTCTGTTTCAAACTCTGCGTTCTGGTCTGCTGCCTGTCCATCTGTTCCATCCGCCGGCTGGTCTGTTGTCTGACCGTCTGTTCCATCCGCCGGCTGGTCTGTTGTCTGACTGTCTGTTCCATCCGCCGGCTGATCCACTGTTCCGTCTGCTGTCTGTCCATCTTCTCTGGTCAGTGTGATCGTATACTGGGCGAGTGCTCCGTTCTGCGCCTTCACGACTACTTTTATCGTATTTGTACCGACCTGCAGATTGTCATTTCCTGTGATCGACTGCACCGTCGCAAATTCATTAACCGGTGTTGCCGTCACTGTAACGCTTGTGACATCATTTGGTACGGTAGCTGTATATTGTACTGTCTTTCCTGTAAAGTCCGGGGATAATGTTCCCGCAGAAAGTGATAACACTTCCAGCGAATTATCTGCGGAAAGTGTTGTCTGTGCAGCAGCCACCTGGATTCCGGCAGCCTTTATGTCTGCCGCAGGTTCTGTCGCAAGACATCCCATGCAGAAAAGTGCAGCTATGAATCTTACTTTTCTCTTCATTCGTTTCACACTCCCTCTATTGCCATCATTACTATGGAATTATATGAGATATTCGAAAATGCGTCAACCTCAAACTCCCTCATTGTCAAATTCCGGAATAAAACTCTCCTCCGCCGTCTCCCCCTCCTGGATAAAACCGTTTTCAATCCCTATATCGATTGCAAAATCAATAACCTCATCATATTCCCGATCCGTGATCTTACGGTTTAATTCCGGATATTTTTTCACGTTAGAGAGCGGTGTAAACTGGTGCATGATACTGATATATATTTGATTCTCATAGGTTTCATGCAGATATTTCAAAACTGCTTTGGAATCTTTCGTGCACCCCGGCAGGATCAGATGGCGCACGATCGTACCACGCTTCATCAGGGAATCCTCCCCGTTTTCAAAAAATGCCGCACCCGTCTGACGCACCATCTCCGCTATCACCGCCTTAGCCACAGCAGGGTAATCCGGCGCATGGGAATATTTTGCACTCAAAGCGGTATCAAAATACTTAAAATCCGGAAGATAGATATCCACAATTCCTTCTAAAGAACGGATCGTATCCACATTTTCATAGCTGCTGGTGTTATAAACGATGGGTATCTTTAAATTCTGATTTCTTGCAAGCTCTACCGCTTTTATGATCTGTGGTACAAACTGCCCCGGTGTCACAAGGTTGATATTATTTGCACCCTTTTCCTGGAGTTCCAGAAAAATTTCGCCAAGCCGCTCCGTACTTATCACCTTACCAGCTGTGCCATTTGCAATATTTTCATTCTGGCAGAACACACAGTGCAGTGCACAGCCGGAAAAAAAGACCGCACCGGAACCCATCTCCCCGGAAATGCAGGGTTCTTCCCAGAAGTGCAGTGCCGCACGCGCCACCTTAATCTCTGTGGTCTGTCCGCAGATGCCGCGCTCACCGGATTTTCGGTCCACAGCGCACATTCTAGGACACAATGTACATATTTTCATGGTATACCATCACTCTTTCTATTTAATTTAATGATTGCGCAACCGTGCCTTTTTTTGTATGATAGACATTGCAAAAAGAAGATCAAACACAAAGGAGTTTTCTTATGAGTCCAAAAAACTGTATGGTAGCACAGTCAGGCGGCCCTACTGTTGCGATCAATGCCAGCCTTGCCGGTGTGATCGACGGTGTAATGCGTTCTGACATGTATGACACGGTTTATGGTTCCTTAAACGGAATCACAGGTATTTTAAACAACGATCTGACAAATCTTTCTGAATTAATGCAGCAGAATTCGGAATATCTCGACCGCTTAAAGGTCACTCCGGCAATGTATCTTGGCTCCTGCCGTTACAAACTGCCAAATTATTTAGATGATGATTCTTCCTATGTATTCATTTTCAAACAGTTTGAAACTTACCATATTGATGCTTTCTTTTATATCGGCGGCAACGATTCCATGGACACCGTCTTAAAGCTCTCCGAATATGGCAAAAAAATCGGCAGTCCGGTGCGTATTGTCGGTATTCCAAAGACCATCGACAATGATCTCTGTGAGACAGACCATACACCAGGATTCGGTTCTGCCGCAAAATATATCGCATCTTCTCTTTTAGAAATCGCACATGACACATTTATCTATGCAGTCAAAAGTGTGACGATCGTGGAAATCATGGGACGTGATGCCGGATGGCTGACCGCTGCTTCTGCACTGGCAAGAAACGGTTATAATACAGCACCACATCTGATCTATCTCCCGGAGGTTCCATTTGACAAAGAGGACTTTTTACTGGATGTAAAGCGTATGCTTTTCGAGCGCAATAACGTGATCGTTGCCGTATCCGAAGGTATCCGCGATGCTTCCGGCAACTATATCAGTGCTTCCGAAAGTTCTGTTGACACCTTTGGTCACAGCCAGTTAAGCGGAGCCGGAAAAACACTTGAATTTTTAGTCAAAGAAAAACTAGGCGTTAAAGTCCGTTCCGTGGAAGTCAACGTATTACAGCGCTGCGCTGCACACCTTGCTTCAAAGACTGATCTTGATGAGGCTTTTACTCTCGGTCAGAAAGCGGTTGCTCTCTCCGAGGAAGGTGTTACCGCTTCCATGGTAACAATGCGCCGTATCTCCGATGCTCCGTACGAAATCGCCTATGAGCATGCCGAGATCCGCCACATTGCAAATGAGGCAAAATCAATTCCGAGAGAATGGATCAACGATGCAGGCAATGATGTCACACAGCCACTGATCGATTACCTTTCACCTCTCATACTCGGTGAAGTTCCGGTAAAATACGAAAACGGTATCCCTGTCTATATGGATGTCAGTCATTTAGCAAAACATCAATAAATTTACCGATCTCAACCCACGCTCTTTTAGATTCCGGCAGCATTTTTGCTGCCATCTGAAAGATGTGGAACATTCCTTCATAAATACTGATTCTTACTTTTACTCCCTGTTCTCTGGCTTTTGCAGCCACATCCACAGAATCCGAGAGCAGCATCTCATAGGAACCAACCTGTATCAGCATCGGCGGAAATCCCCTGAAATCCCCATATAAAGGCGAAATATAAGCATTATACGGATCGTTATCCCCAATATAATCTTTATTATAAATAAGGCTGTCCCTTGTTTTTCCAAATAACGGGTCGCGCTCAAAGTTTGTCTCGTAAGATTCCCCGCTCGCCGCAAGGTCTGTCCACGGTGACATGGCTACGATCCCACACGGAAGCTGCTTTCCGTGATCTTTCAGATAATGGCATAATGCCATCGCAAGACCGCCTCCTGCGGAATCTCCTGCGATGATGATCTGCTCGGAAAACCACCCCTGTTCCAACAGATAACAGTATGCGGCATAGGCATCTTCTAAAGCCGCCGGATACGGATGTTCCGGTGCCACACGGTAATCGGGTGTCAGAACACTCATTCCATGGCTGACTTCACAGTAAAGTCCGGCAAACATACGGTATGCATTCCGCATCGCTCCGACATATCCGCCCCCGTGAAGCTGTAAGATTACTTTTTCCGTATTCGGATTTTCTTTTGCCTGTAAATACTCCATGGAGAAATTATCCATCTCGATCACATCTAATGAAAAACAGTCCGGACATTTCCACGGCGGCTCCGAATCCCCGATTTTTTTCCTCAGTTCTCCATTTTTTATCTTTTTCCCAATCAGGTGATCATTTGTCACATGGGCGATCAGGTCCCTCATGACTCTTCCCCTGATACTCGCTTCGCTCTCTCTCATCCGATTGCTCCTGTTCTTTTTATTCTAAATATAACTCAGCGGACATGAAATCTTCGTTTCAGTTCCACCCTTGCCCTGCGGTCTCCGATGATCAGTGTTCCAAGAAACAGAAACAGGGAAAACGCAAATGCGATCAGTGCAAAAAGCTGTGCCGTCACGATACCGGTAAAAATCAGTATTACCGGAACAATGCTGCATAAAATCATAAAAATCTGCCACATCATATAGCTCTGCCAGTTTCTGCGGTTTACGATCATACAGATGATAATACCAACATCGACTAAAATGATCGCCGACGGCAATGCATAATTGACAGACCATCCGCGGTAGCCGACCAGAAAATCGATTGCGATCACGATCAGTATCGCCATCAGCGTGAGTACCGTGATTTTGGCGCGGTAACCTGTCTTTCCAAGAATTGCAAAACGGATCAGCATATATCCGTAAAAGAATCCAAGCCCCGTGATCGCACTCCATGCAATCTGTGACTCGGTGACCACATTGATATAAATGAGCAGCACCTCAACCAAAAGTGCACAAAACAGATAGATTTTACTGATCATTGTCATTTTCCGGGTGTGCACTCTCACATCCGGGTACATATTCTCCACTTCACCTGTGTATTCTAACACGGATCCGCAGAGTGGACAGCGCTCTGTTTCATCTGATATCTCAACATTACAATTTCTGCATTTACTCATAATTTACTCCATTACTCTTTATTTCTACCGCAATCCCGTCCGAGGCTATTTTCCGGAAAAATCCACGCTGCACAGACGCATCGACAAGATCATAACTGAAACTGAATACAAGTGTATCCCCGTAAGAGCAGATCGTTCCTTTCAGATGCTGCCCCTTTGACATGGCAAGAAATGCATGAAACATTTCCACATAAGGGCGGTACTCTTCTGTCACGGAAATATTGCCGATATTTGTGATCGTCGCAGTATTGGCAAGTGCAGAAGTTGTATATACATACTTCATTGCAAGGTTTTTCAGGAAAAGCGGCACAACTCTTGCAATCAGCAGTTTTTCATTGGAAACGTTATAGGAAAACAGCTTTTCAAGATTTTCCCGGTTGATCTGGCTTCGCAGGCTTTCCTTCACGATTTCAGCCACCTCTGCAAACGTATAGGTTTCTTTGGTCGGATGAAATTCTGCGGACACCATGACAAAAAAGTTTTTCGTGGTAATAGAATTAAAATACGGCCGCAGATTAACCGGCACCGCAACACGGATCGGACACTTTGACGGCATGCCGTGCAGACATTCTGTATAAACGCTCCAGATGTACACACTTACCAGATATTCGTTGATACTGATTCCCATCGCATGACAGACCCTTTTCAACTCCGGTATTTTCATATAACCGTGCATCACGCCGAACTCGCCCGGTCTTAACTTTTCTCCACGGATCAGATATGCCTTTTTTGTCTGGTATCCTTTTGCGGAACTTTTTTTGTAATTTTTTAAGAAACTGTCTTCCCGGTTCAAAGACGTATCAACACTTAATGAATCTCCCAGCTTTTCCTGCAGGTCTTTATGTGCCAGACGCAGATACTGGTAAGTCAGCTCTTTTAAGAAATTGATTCCTCCCATTCCATCCGTCAAAACATGGAATACTTCCAGATTGATCCTGCATTTATAATAGGTCACACGGAACATATAACTGCGGTTTTTATTCTGCTGGATATATCTGCATGGAAAATTGTTCTCCATGCGAACCTTTGGCGCCGCTTTTCCGTTTTCCTCAAAATAATACCAGAACACCCCCTGCCGCAGTCTTAAGTTAAACCCGTCAAACTTCGGAAGCACCATATCAAGTGCCCTCTGCAGTAATTCCGGATTGATCTCCTCTTTCAGTGTAACACTGATCCTGTACACATTGCTCATGCTCTCCCCGGCAATGACCGGAAAAAGGTGTGCTGTATTATCAAGTCTGTCCCAACGGATATCACGGTTTGTCGGAACTCCTTTACTCTGTTTTTTCATATATTCCTCGTTTCTGCATATTTTACAGGCAGGCTGAGTTTCTGTTTTTTCTTCTCTCCCCCCCGCTCATAAAATACACAATCTATTGTATGCAATTATAAAATAACCTGACATAAAATACAAGTTTGGTCATATCAAAATTACCTGATATAATGCTATAAATTTTCTTAAAATTCCCTTATTTATTTTTTAATTTATGATTGTATAAAATTTCCCTTCATATTGTAATGTTTTTGTAACATCTATAAAATATTTATAAACAAGGAGGATTCACTTATGAAAATTTTCAAACGAACAGTCAGCTTATTTTTAGCTTTCTGTCTCTGTGCCGGGATGCTTTTACTGCAGCCGCAGTCAACGGTATCCGCAGCCACCACAACCACACCGAACACCAAGGTACTTCGCATGTATCCCAAAACACAGAATACTTCTGCAATCCATGTGAATTTACCAAAAGGAAAAGTCTGCTATGTAAAGAACATTAAAACAGGCAGTAAAAATCTGATTGCAAAAAACACATACTACTATACCAGCACTTCCTCAGATGAATATGCAGCTCCTTATGCGTCAATCGGACTTTATGCAAAGAAGAAAGGTAAATATGTAGTTTCCTACGACATCTGCGACAAAGCAGGCAAAAAACTTTCTTCCGGCAAGACAACCGTATATGTATCTGATGACCAGCCGATCAAATCCGTAAAATTTGACAAAAAATATTTGAGCAGTGCTATTACCTTCAAGAAATCCGGTAAATTAAGCATTAGCATGAATAAAGGTTACAAACTGAAAAAAATTACTGTTACCACTTACAATAAGTCCGGTAAAGAAGTCGTAAAAACGGTTAAAAATAACAGTACTATCAAACTTGGCGAATACGCCCAGATATATGATAATTCCTATTCTGATGGCAGCAGATATTTTTCTACATCACTTGCTGCCCGCACCCAGATCAAAATTACTTATACTGACAAATATACAAAGCAGAAATGTGAAAGTAGTTATACCATCAACCGCCTTGCAAAATAATCCAACAGGAGGATATCTGATATGAAATTAATGAAACAAATTGTTTGCACAATCCTTACCCTGTGCCTGTGTGCCGGATTATTCATAATCCCTTCCACACCGGTATCTGCCGCAACAAATCCAAGTGTACCAAAAAATGTAGATGTGTTCTATTATAAAGATTTTCCTATGGTCAACGACTACGCTATTGCCGTACAGCTCGGAACATCTGGAAGAACCATCAAAAACCTGAAAACCAGCAATAAAAATCTGAAAGCGAAAGTAACCAGTCTTTCTGTTAGTTCCTCTCAAACTCAAAACAGTGGTTACATTGGAGTTTATGCAAAAAAGACCGGTACCTACAAAGTCAGCTTTGATGTATACAATGCAAAAAACAAAAAGGTGAAATCTCTGTCCGTAAAAGTCAGAGTACTCAAACCAACTGTATCCAACAATAATCCTTTTAAAAAATTAACTTTTGATGGAAATAAATACGATTATCAGAATCTTTACTCCAAAGGTTCTGTTAAAATCAATGTAACAATGAACAAGGGTTATAAATTAAAAAGTATTAAATACAGAACTTACGGTAAACCAAAAACGACATATTCTACTTCCAACAGCAAAACGATCTCTAATGCAGAAACTACAAAATCTGTCAAAAAAATTAAGAATAACATGTCCTTCAAATTAAACTTAGGACATTATGCAAACTATTCTGCATCCAGTTATGTATTCGAATCTACATACTATAATTCTGAATACCACCACATGAGTACAGGTGTCCTTGCTCCAACAACCGTAGTCATTACTTACCAGACCAAGGATAAACAGACCAGAACTACTTACTACACACTGTACCGTATTGCAGATGATATAAAATAACAAACTCAAAAAGCACAAAAAACGAGGAACCTGTCACGAAACAGGTTCCTCATTTTTTATTCATTATTAAATTATATTCTATTCTCTTTTATCTCTCCAGCGGATATTTCTCTGTCAGCGATTTTACGATTGCACGCGCTTTATCAGCTGCCGGTTCACCCTCCTTGATCATCATGGCGATTGCCTCTGCAATCTGATCCATATCCTCTGTGTTTAGTCCACGGGAAGTAACTGCCGGTGTTCCAAGACGTACACCGCTTGTTACGAACGGGGATTTCGGATCGTTCGGGATCGTATTCTTGTTGCAGGTGATATTGACAGAATCGAGAAGTTTCTCCACTGCCTTTCCGGTCTGATCATAATTTGTCAGATCAACAAGCATCAGGTGATTGTCTGTACCGCCGGATACGATTTTAATATCACGGCTTAACAGTCCCTTGCAGAGTGCCTGTGCATTGTCAATGATATTCTGCTGGTATACTTTAAACTCCGGCTGAAGTGCCTCCTTAAAGCAGACTGCTTTCGCTGCGATCACATGCATCAAAGGTCCGCCCTGGATTCCAGGGAAAATAGCTTTGTTAAAGTTATATTTGTCTGCGATTTCCTGACTGGATAAGATCATGCCTCCACGCGGTCCACGCAGTGTCTTGTGTGTTGTGGTTGTGACAACGTGTGCATACGGGATTGGGCTTGGATGAAGTCCTGCAGCGACAAGTCCTGCGATATGTGCCATATCGACCATCAGAACTGCTCCGCATGCATCTGCGATCTCACGGAATCTCTTGAAATCAATGGTTCTCGCATAAGCACTTGCACCTGCGATGATCATCTTCGGCTTGCACTCCATCGCGATCTCTTCTACTTTGTCATAATCAATAAATCCCTCGTCATTGACACCGTAAGGTACAATGTGAAAATAAGTACCGGAAAAGTTTACAGGGCTTCCGTGTGTCAAATGTCCGCCGTGATCTAAGTTCATTCCCATGACCGTGTCACCCGGTTTTAAGATGGCAAACTGTACAGCCATATTCGCCTGTGCACCTGAATGTGGCTGTACGTTCGCATACTCACAGCCAAACAGCTCTTTCGCACGCTCTCTTGCAAGTTCCTCTACAACATCCACACACTCACATCCGCCGTAATATCTTTTCCCCGGATAACCTTCCGCATATTTATTTGTAAGAACGCTGCCCATCGCTGACATCACTGCCTTGCTTACCCAGTTTTCGGATGCAATCAGCTCAATATGGCTGTTCTGACGTTCAAATTCATCGGTGATGGCATTTGCCACTTCCATATCAACTGCCTGAATATCTTCCAGTGTATACATAATCCGTAATTCTCCCTTTCTTTGCTGTTTGATCAATGTGTCTTTCTATGAAAAACACTTGTCTTTTGCTTTGTTTATCATTATATATGACTTCCCTTTTTTTGGCAATTCCAAAAGCCAGAATAGTTATATCAAATAATTATAAATGATATAAGCCCTGACGATAAAGCCAGATGGCACCTGCGATCTGTAAAATGAGGATCAGTGGTATTCCTATAACAAAATACCAGTGTCTCGTCTTGTGGTGGAACACATACATTCCCGCCCACGTTCCGATACTGCCGCCTAAAATGCTGACTAAAAAAAGCATTCTTTCTGAGATCCGCCATCGATGCATTTTCGCCCTTCTTTTATCCTCTCCCATAATAAGGAAGCCCACCAGATTTAAAAAGATCAGATAAGCTGCGATCGTATCCATATGTTTCTCCTTTTTTCTAAAATAGAAGAATCCTGTCCTACAGGATTCACCGCCTGCGGCGGTGTCGCCTCCGCGACATAATTCATCTCTGACGCAGTGTGATCCCGCCCGGAGGGCTTTAAGATTCATAGGACGTAATTTCCTATGAATCTTAAAAGTCCCGGCAAATAACTGCCAGGACTTTCACTTTTCTTCAACAGATCTTATTCTGTTATTTTATTTTTACCAAGATGAACTTTCATCACATACCACAACTCGGTTGCAATGCAGATAGATGAATATGCACCGCAGATCATACCTGCCATCAGCGGCAGTGCAAATTCACGAATACTTGCTACACCAAGAAGGAACAGCATAAATACCATAATAAATGTTGTTATGGATGTGTTGATGCTTCGTGATAAGGTCTGTGTCAGGCTTCGGTTTGCTACTTCCATCAGATCTTCCCTTGTCTGTTTACCATGCTTTAATGCAAGGTTCTCACGGATACGGTCAAAGATAACGATCGTATCGTTGACAGAATAACCAATGATCGTCAGCATACATGCGATAAATGTATTGCCGACTGAAATACGCATCAGCGCATATACGGTAAGTACAACCAGTACGTCGTGGATCAGGGCAATGATCGCACTGGCACCGAAACGGATATCTTTAAAACGGAACCAGATATAGATCAGCATACAGATTGTGGAGATAATAACCGCCTTGACTGCATCCGCACGCATCTCACCACTGATCGTGGAACTGATACTCTGGAATGTAATGGCAGATTCATCTACATCAAAACTGTCTGCCAGCTTATTATTCAGATCATCACGCTCTTCTTTGGATAAAGTACGTGTCTTGATCGTAATCTGAGTTGTTCCCTCTACTTTGTTTGCCTGAATATTGCTGTCTCCAGTTACTTCTTTTACAACCGGGATAATCTTATTTTCAATATCTTCGATCGTATATTCTTCGCCAAAATCAGCGGTAGTGGAAGTTCCTCCCATAAAATCAAGTCCATAATTCAGGGAATTCTGACCAGATGCCTTATGTACTCCCATACCGATAAATCCGGCAGCTATAACTGCAATAGAAATTGCAAAGAATACATATCTCTTCTGCAGGAAATTGATCGTCTTTCTCTCTTTTGCACGTCCGTAGAATTTTTCATCTCTCATTCCTAACCAGTAGAAAGAATAAAGGATCCATCTTGTGACAACAAGTGCTGTAAACATGGAAAGGATAATACCGATCATCAGTGTATATGCAAATCCTTTTACAGTACCGGAACCTAATCCCATAAGAACAATCGCTGCAATCAATGTTGTGATATTACCATCTAAGATTGCAGACATCGCTTTGTGGAAACCATTCTTCATTGCAGTAATCACGGATTTTCCTGATGCAATTTCTTCACGGATACGTGCAAAGATGATAACGTTCGCATCCACTGCCATACCAATACTTAAGATAATACCGGCAATACCAGGTAATGTTAATGTGATCTCGAATAAGTATAAAGTTGCAATCACAAGTGCTGTATAAATTGCAAGTGCTAAAGCTGCTGCGACACCCGGAACTGCATATACAATGATCATAAATACCATTACGATCACAAGACCGATTGCTGCCGCTTTTAAACTGGAGGAGATTGCCTGGCTTCCAAGCTGTGCTCCTACCACACTGGACTCTAACTCTGATAACTGCAGGGAAAGAGAACCGATTCTGATCTGTGTTGCTAAAGTCTGTGCCTCTTCAAAGGTGCTCTGACCGGAAATCTGTGCAGTACCTCCGGTAATTGCCTCCTGAACAGTCGGATAACTGATAACTTCTCCATCGTATACGATTGGAAGTGCTTTTCCGACGTTTTCAGAAGTAACTTCTCCGAAAGTCTTTGCTCCCTCATCTGTCAGTGTAAGCTGTACCACATACTGCTTGTTTCCATACTGATCTGTGGTTGTTGCAGCCTGTGCATCTGCCACCTGGTCACCCGTCATAAATACGGTACCATCTGAAAGCTGGAACTCTAAGGAACCCGGATTACCAAGTTCTTCCAAAATCTTGCTTGCGTCCGTAACACCCGGGATCTCAACGGCGATACGATCATCTCCAACCTGATATACGGATGCCTCTGTACTGTAACTTTCCACACGCTTCTGGAGTTTGTAAATCGTATCACTCATATCCTCTGCACTCGGATTTTCATCCATGACCTGATAGGTGATCGATACACCACCGGACAGATCAAGTCCAAGCGGAATACTCATTTCTTCCCCAATACCGGTCGATGAAAGAATAATAGATGCATAATAGGCAAGTCCCGCAAATGCAGCGAGAATCGCAACTAATATGACTGCTGCTTTACTCTTTTTCATTTTCTTTTTCCTTCCTGTTTCTTTTTTATTCACAATCGGCCTCGGCAGCCTTGATCATGATCGCGCACTCAATACGTTTTTTCTGCAATTCACATCCGATATCATATGCCCCACAGATGTCACCGCTGAAATTATACGCATTTGCTGCACATCCGCCGCTGCAGTAGAATCTTGCGAAACATTTTCTGCATTTTTCTTTTGCATAGACATTACAGCACTTAAACTCATCACGGATCTCTGTATTTTTTATACCTTCATCCACATTGCCAAGTAAAAACTTTTCATTGCCGACAAACTGGTGACATGGATAAAAATCTCCCCATGGTGTCACTGCAAGGTACTCGGTTCCTGAACCACAGCCGGACAGACGTTTTGCCACACATGGACCGCCCTCAAGATCAATCATAAAATGGAAGAAATTAAAATCATCTCCCTCTTTGTGACGTCTTACCATCTCCGCTGCAAGTTTGTCATATTCCTCAAACAGCTGTGGAAGATCTTCCTCTGTGATCGCATACGGTTCACTCGGTTCTGCAACTACCGGCTCCACGGAGATCTGTTTGAAACCAAGATCCGCAAGATGAAGTACATCTGCTGCAAAATCAGGATTGTAGTGTGTGAATGTACCACGCACATAATATTTGTCCTGATGTCTGCTCTCTGCAAATTTCTGGAACTTTGGAACGATCAGATCATAACTTCCTGCCCCTTTGCGGAACGGACGCATCTTATCATGAACTTCCTTTCTTCCATCGATACTTAAGACCACATTTGCCATCTCTTTATTACAGAATTCCATGATCTCGTCATTTAAAAGCACACCATTTGTGGTCAGTGTAAAACGGAAATTCTTGTCATGCAGCTTTTCCTGCTCTCTTCCGTAGGCAACTAAGTCTTTTACGACCTGCCAGTTCATAAGCGGCTCGCCGCCAAAGAAATCCACCTCAAGATTTCGTCTGTTACCTGAATTGGCAATTAAGAAATCCAGTGCTTTCTTTCCAACTTCAAAGGACATCAGTGCCCTTCTTCCATGGTACTCTCCCTCCTCAGCAAAGCAGTACTGACATGCCAGGTTGCAGTCATGTGCAATATGCAGGCAGAGTGCCTTGACAACCGTCGGGCGTTTTTTGAAATCCATGATATAGTTTTCGTAAGTGTCCTTTGTAAAAAGTGACTCCTCATCGATCAATGTCTGGACTTCATCGATTGCTTCCTCCACTTCCTCTTTGCCGTATTTTCCGGACAGTGCAGATACGATCTCATCCCTTGCATACAATTCCGGCTGGCTCTGATCGATCATCTCAATGACATCATAAGTCACGTCATCCACCACATGAATCGCTCCGCTGTTTACATCTAAAACAATATCATAGCCGTTGTTCTTATACTGATGAACCACTATAATATTTCCTCTCTTTCTATCTGATTTTACAGCAAAACATTTAAAGTTTTCTGCAAATCAATGTATTTTTTTCAAGTATTACGGCATTTTAATGTTGCCGATAAAACGTACAAATGACCGCACGCTATGCGAACGGTCGTTTGCAGATTTCACTTATATCCGACCGTATGATTTTCATCGTTGTATCACACAGTCATTTTGTATGATGCCATGATGGCATATCCGGCACTCATATGCACAATTTTTACCATGCTATGCATGCCCGGCTGTACCAGCTCAAATCTTATTTGTGCTCGCAGCTCTGATTTCCTACTGTACAGGATGTTTTGCATGCAGACTGGCAGGATGTCTGGCACTCGCCGCAGCCGCCTTTCTTCATGCTGTTCTTCAGTGTGCTTGCGCTCAGTGTCTTTACGTGTTTCATCTCTATGTCCTCCTTCATTTTTTTAGTATATAAAGTCCTACAG
>OCPZ01000593.1_pt1 | contig 24059 bp, 15 predicted proteins | sample 1538881 | NCBI WGS metagenome assembly OCPZ01 (sample SAMN04571733, study PRJEB22368) | human gut metagenome | biome: human gut; material: stool | host: Homo sapiens | place: Luxembourg | collected 2013-01-11 | reverse complement strand
GGAGCCAAAGAAGGCTTTACCACTGCCATACGCATTATCCCTTATCTGGTTGCCTTTCTCGTTGGAATCGCCGTTTTCCGCACTTCCGGCGCCATGGATATACTGGTGAACGGTATCGGTTATGTAGTAGGACTATTCGGTGTAGATACCAGCTTTGTAGGTGCCCTACCCACTGCCCTGATGAAGTCACTGAGCGGCAGCGGTGCCAACGGACTGATGATTGACACCATGAAACAGTATGGCGCCGATTCATTTGTAGGACGCATGAGTTGCGTGGCACGTGGCGCTTCGGACACCACATTCTATATTCTTGCTGTGTATTTCGGCAGCGTAGGTATCACCAAAACGAGGAATGCCGTGACGTGTGGGCTGATTGCCGATTTTTCCGGCATCATTGCAGCGATTATTATCAGTTATATGTTCTTCTTCTAAAGAAACTGTCTTAATCACAGGAATGTAATTTCAATCGTAAATCGTAAAATTGTAAATAAAATGATTAGTTATCAGACAGACGGCGTGGAAATGCCATCCATCAAGAAGCGTAAAACCACGGAATGGATAAAATCCGTAGCCGCCACTTACGGAAAAAGAGTCGGTGAAATCGCCTACATCTTCTGCTCGGACGAGAAGATACTCGAAGTGAACCGCCAATATCTGCAACACGATTATTACACAGATATCATCACTTTCGACTACTGTGAAGGCAACCGCCTTAGCGGTGACCTCTTCATCAGCCTCGATACCGTACGCACCAATGCGGAACAGTTCGCCGATAACAACTACGAACGTGAACTGTACCGGGTCATCATCCACGGCATCCTCCACCTTTGCGGCATCAATGACAAAGGGCCGGGAGAACGGGAGATTATGGAGGAGGCGGAGAATAAGGCGCTGGCGATGCGGTAATTCCAAAGAATAAAAACTCTGTCTTGATAAAGTGCTGATTTTACCAAGACAGAGTATTTAAGAAAAACAAGTTACTTTGTCAACACAACGACAACTAACGGGTGATATTTGTCTGCTCCTGATTCGATGCGGGCATCCACACCATCTATAGTTACTCTAATAAGTTCAACACTGCCATAACCATCATTGTACTTCCAATGGGAAATAATGGAATGTTCCTCTCCGTCACCAAAGATATAGGGACAAACAAACGTACGCCTCAATACTTCAGGCTTCTTGTCATATTTATATCCATCCCATAGTGCATCAAAGATTGCCAAAGTAAAAAGTCCGTCCCTGCTTTCCACATAGATACAGTCCGGTCCGGTAAAGTCATCTTTAGAATCGGGTTCTACCAATTTATAGGAGTAATCTTTCTCTCTCAAAGCAGGCTTACCATTTCTTCCAAGACCGGTTTGCATTCCCTCAATCAAATCATTGCCATTTTCATCGACAAATGCTAAATTGTATCCATAATGAATAGGAGGATAAGAGTCTTCCTCACTTTTGCAACCCATGAAAATCAAAGGGAATAAAGCAGTCAATAACAAAAATCTAAAATTTCTCATAATATATTATTTCTGAGGTGAAACATACAAATTTTCTCTATCATATTGATAATTTCTATCTTCTGTAGGACTAACATCATAAGCTGTATACCAACCATTATATCGTCCATATAAAAAACATAAGATACTCTCTATTTATCTAAGCTAACAAGAGCTTGAGGATAAAATTTGTCAAAACCTTCAAGAATCGGACTCTCCACATCATCTATTGTAAGACGGATAAGTTCTGCCTCCCGATAATCAGTATCAAACTTCCAATAAGAAACAATCGTATGTACTTTCTCATCACCGAATATATGCTTACAGGCAAGTTTATGAGTAAGGACTTCCGGCTTCTTATGTCCATACCAGTCTTCCATGCAGACATCAATGCGTAGCGATTGATAGCCACTTACCTTTCCTAATATTAATGATTTGGTATCAAAATAATCATCTTCCGTTGATTTGATAAACTCAAAAGTATAAGTTCCGCGTAATAAAACAGAATCCCTCTCGCTGTTTATTTCAAATGGTACATCTGCAAGCAAATCATTACCCGATTTATCTATGAATGCTAAATAGTATCTATAGAGATGAGGCGGGTAAGAGTCCAATTTATGTTCACAACCGGCAAAGCATATCGCAAACAATAACAATGAATAGATATATACTCTTCTCATAATGCGTCATTTTAAGGGTGAAACATACAGATTTTCTCTGTCGTATTGATAGTTCCTATCATCTGTAGGATTCACATTATTTCCACTAAACCAGCCATTACCAGTGCCATACCACCCCCAGTTCATATGAAAATATATGCGACCAGAACCAAAAGAAGTAGTAGTGGGATTCATATAATTAGGGAATCCACAACTTGAATAACTTGGATTTGTAGAACGGTTTACAAGATACTCCACAAAATAGCTATAGGAACTTCCATATTCTTCCGCACCATCACAAACCCATGCATGCCCTTTCCAAGTTATTCCGATAAAATTTTTCCTGTCACCTGTCATATATACAGGATGTCCTCTAAAATAGATTTCACTTTCTACATCCCACATGTCATGATCCTTTTTAGATACTGCATACCCCATTGCCTCAAAACCTCTTTTGGCATCACCTAAGGAAGCTCCAGATTCGTCTTTACCATATTCCATATTCACGGCTTTACCAATCATCGCTATTAGAGATTGAGATGCAGAAGTCGGTCTATCATTAGCCATACCGCTCCAGTCAAAGGATTGAGGCCATTCATGATACTTCTCAATCTGAGCCATAGCAATGGCAACACAGCCAGCAGGATATTCATTCGGACATAATGCACTATATCCTCCCTCCTGCCCCCATTTTGTATTCATCAAAGGCCCAACTTTTCTGTTATTACTATTATATCCTACTATTGTAAACTCAAGAGGAGAACCATAAAAATTAGCCTTTTCTACAAGACTTTCATAATCTGATTGTGAGAGAAAAGATCTTGCAGAACTTAAAGGACCAAACGAATATCCCGGACACAAAGTATACAATTCGCCTAACCTTTCACGAAACATTGTCCCATCACTATAATGATCAGAAGTAGCATCACGTGTTGTGGCAGGCAGTATTTCGTAAGCCTCCCACATAGAGCGCATATTTGCCAAAGTCTCGGCATTTTGCATATCGCTTTCCTTAATAGCCCAATTTGTTTCATCCATCCAAATAGAAAAGCCACTCTGCTTAGCTTTTTCTATATTGATAGAGTTAGTATCTGAATATGCCAGAATCGGATAGTAATTCTTGGTAGCACCTACTATAACAAAACCACCGCCTTCATAATTTATTATATACATAGAAGGCGTATTGTCTTCACCGTAAACCGTCTTAATATCTTTTACTGTTTTACCAGAAAAGGCATCTGGCTCAATAGAGCCATTTCTTGTTGTCACCGCATCTTTACCATTAGCAGCTAAAAACAAGCCGGCCACCTCTGTGGCTTGACTAACCGGCACAAAGCTTTCATCATTTACAATGTCTACACAATCAGCATCCACTTCTATAGGAAGGGGTTCCATGCTATTCTCACTGCATGAACAAAATGCTGATACAATCCAAGCATACAATAAATACTTTTTCATACGCATTAATTTTTAAAGTTAACAAAAGAGATTATTATAAATATAAGGCAGGCTACGCCTGCCTTATATTTATTTCTTCACCGAAAAGCGATAGATGCAATGACTGTCATACTTTTCTCCCGGCTTCAGCAACGCCGAAGGCCATTCCGGCTTGTTGGGCGTATCGGGATATTTCTGCGTCTCCAAACAGACGGACGCACGATGACCGTACACGATACCTTTCTTTCCGGTCAGTGTGCCATCCAGGAAGTTACCGGCATAAATCTGAATGCCCGGTTCGTTGGTATAGACATCAAGCACAATACCCGTTGAGGGAGATTCGAGGGTGGCACACGGGCGGGTGACATCGCCTTCGTATTGAGTACCCAGTTGTGGTCATAGCCCTTGCCGTTCTTCAACTGTTCAAAGTCATTGTCGATACGGGCGCCAACAGCAGTAGGAGTGCGGAAATCCATATCCGTACCTTCTACGGAAACAATCTCACCGGTAGTCATGAAGGTACTGTCCACGGGGGTATAAGCATCTGCATCGATAGTGAGCAGATAATCCGAATTGGACTTGGAGGGGTCACCGTCCAGGTTAAAGTAAGAATGGTTCGTCATATTGACAACAGTGGTACGGTCTGTTTCGGCACTGTAACGAATGTCGATGGCATCGTCATCTGTCAGCGAGAAAGTGACCTTGCAGGTCAGGTTACCCGGGAAGCCCTCCTCTCCGTCTTTCGACAGATAAGTCAGCTCCAGAACCTGACTGCTCAACTGGCGGGCATCGAACACTTGATATTGGTATCCCTTGGGACCTCCATGTAGGCAATGACCGTAATTGTTGCGCGGCAGCTGATACTCTACCCCATCCACTGTAATCTTACCCTGGTTGATACGGTTGGCATAACGTCCGATGGTAGCGCCGAAATCCGAAGGGAACTTGATGTAGTCCTGAATGGAATCGAAGCCCAGCACCACATCACGCATAACGCCATCCTTGTCCGGCACCATCACTGATACAATACGTCCACCGAAATTCGTAATACAAACTTCCATACCATTCTTATTCTCCAAAACAAACAAGTCTGTCTGCTTGCCATCCACTTCCGTACGGAAGTTCGCAGGTTCCAGTCCAGAAGCAGTCTTTTCACTCGCCTGTTTGCCCGTGCAAGCCGATGCCAATAGCATCACGCTTGCCAACAAAGTCATCATCTTATTCATAAATACAATATTGGTTACTGTTTAGACTATCATTTTTTCAACAAGAACTGCTCCGCACGTCCCGGAGTGAACAACTCCCACAAAGAAGCAACCGTCCAGCCCGGAGCGAAGATATTGTTGTAATATCCCTTTCCGTTACGTCCGTAATCCCAATTGGTATGCTGCACCACTTCCGGGTAATAGCCTACTTTGGCAATGCCACACATGTGTCCTTCATACGGCAGTAACTGGCGCATGGAAGTGGATATCACCTCGGCAAAGTCAGAGAAGCGCGGCTCGTTGTACTCTTTGGAGAGCCAATGCAGCACATCGGCAAATTCGAAGATAAATACATCGATATGGTTATTCTCTACCGACACATTTCCCCAACCACGGGTTTTCAAGCCGATATCTCCCAGCATCTGACCTTCGGCAAAAGGAACATCCCAAGTATAATACCATGACAAGGCAAAATAAGCGGCTTTCTTTGCCAGACCGGCATAGTGTGCACGCTCTTCTCCTTTGGTAACCAAAGCCAGGTAATAAGCAGCCGTAGCAGCATACAAGGAGGCTTCCTTGTCCTCGCAGTTGGCATCCAGCGTAGAAGAGAAATAATCGGCTTTGGATATCAATTCCTTCTCCAGATAGTCTACCGTACGCTTGGCGCTTGCCAGATAACGCTTGTCTTTGAAATACTTGGACGCCATCACCAAAGGCAATGTTGCCGAAGGCGTGCTACCACCGCTGGCATCCACGACAGAGAAATCATCCTTGAACTTGCGCGGGAAGCTGCCGTCCTCGTTCTGCAACTTGAGGAAGCTGTCCAGCATGCCCTTGATGCGTTTCTCCCATTCGGGGTGTTTACGCTTCTGCTGTTTCTCGTAGTTCAAATAGTTCAAGATGGCATACACTCCCTCGGACTGACGGCGGATGCTATGTCTGGTTTCCTTGAAGCCGCGGTTGTAGTGTACCACTTCGTTGAAGAAACCGGCAGGCGAAAAACCGTTCTGGAGATAAGTGTCAAAGATATGGTTGGCATTGTCCACCAGGTCTTGGCGGTTCTGCTGTTTGCCATACTCCAAAGCATTGAAAGCGTTCAGCAATGTACGTCCCACAAAGCCCACTTCGGCAACATCGGTATTGGCACAAGTAGCAGTCTCCAACTCTACACCGGAATAATAATGAGTGGGGGTATTGCCAACATAGCTTTCCACGAAGAAGTTGCTCATCACCTCCTTCATGCGGTCTACCGTGTAAGGTGTGTCAACCGGTTTCGGACGGTTAGTGTCATAACAATACTCCCAGGTGCGCTGTACGCATTCCGAAAAATCGGCAGCATTCCTTTCGGACACCTCCCAAGTCATGGAGATGCTGTCACCCTTACGAAGCAACTGGAAAGCCTCAACGGCAGGAGCCAGCGTCAATTTGCGGATATATGTCTTCGGTGCTTCCTTATAGGGGAAACCGTATGCCAAGACAGTCATACCATCCACATTGCAGAAACCGGTATATCCGATGGAAGTCTCGCCGGACAAGATTACCTCTCCCTCCTTATGAGTGGTCAAAGCTTCCTTGTCGAACTTGTCAATACGGATAACCGACATGGACGTACCGCTTGCCGGATTGAAAGCTGCCGTCAGCGGAGTGCTCAAACGGTCCTCACGCACCAGCCAACTGTCCGATGTGTGGAAAGAAGGAGCCTCCTTCGGCGAACGCAGGTTGCGGCGATACCAGAAGCCCGGCATGTAGAACTGGCAGTCCGAATGCTTGTAACCGGTCTTTATCTGTTCCCCGTAGTTGAAATACACATTTTCCAGCGCCTTGAGTGTGACGGTAATGCGCTGTTTGCCATCCTTGTCCACCACCTGGCGGATGATGTCCAACGGTAACTTTTCCGAAGCCCGGCAGCTGTACATACCATCCTGCATCTTCTGCAAGGCCAGCGGATATTGCTTGGCATCATTCCCCGGCACTTTCAAGGAAATAGAAGCAGAGATGTCTTCCGGAGCAGCATTTGTCGCTCCGGCACCCGTAATGCCCACCAAAAGCATTACCCCAAAAAACAATCTTTTTAGTCTCATAGTTACATCTGTTTTATTGTTGTTAGAAAAATATCATTCAGACATGAATACATACTTGCCGGAACCCAATTCGACTACCAGCTTACCGTCAGCCTCCTCCACGGAATGAATCCCCGCCTGACCGGCATCTACCTGTACATGGAAGTCAAGCGGCAGCTTGACCGTAGCGGTTGTATTGGCAGGAATCTCAACGTTCCACTCCAGCTTATTGCCATCACGTTTCCAGGAACTTCCTATTCTGCCATAAGGCGATACATGCGAAGCATTCACATAATTCAGTTTTTCCGGGAATACCGGTTCCATCAGAATCTGCTTGAACCCGACGGAAGCGGGAGTATTCTTTATGCCGGCAAGATCCTCATAGAACCATATCAGCAGATCTCCCAAAAGCATCACATGGTTTCTTGAATTCATCGCCGGATTTGCCGTGTCACCATTCCATAATTCCCAAATGGTGGTTGCACCCTTCTTAATCATGTAGCCCCATGAGGGATAAGTGTCATTGGTCACTATCTTATAGGCAAGTTCCAGTCCACCGTACTCGGTAAGTCCGCGCATCAGATGCTGGATGCCAAGCACACCGGCACTGACATGTCCCTTACAGTCTTTTTCCGTCTTCTCCACGACATTGGCAAATACTTTATCTTCATATCCGTCGGGAACCAGACCCAGTCTGAGGGAAAGCAGGTTCGCCGTCACCGTATTGTTGTCATACTGTGCAGTCCCGGGATTGAAGAATTTCTTATTATAAGCGTCCTTGATTTTAATAGCAAGTGCGGCATACTCTTCGGCATCTGCCGGAAGTCCGTTCATTTGCGCGAACTTCTCCATCAGTTGCAGAATGCTGTAAAACACCGTTGTACTCAGCACTTCGCCGTTCGTCTTCCGGGCAGGGTCCTCCGAATGAATCAGCTCCGGCGACTCGGGAGGCATGCACCAATCCCCGTATTCATCCTTCACCAGAATATAGTCCTTCATTTTGGTCTCCGTCATGTGGTTTACCCAGCGCTTCATGGACGGATAGCGCTCTTTGATGGAGCTATCATCGCCAAACTGGCGGTAAAGCATGTCGGCTACGTAAAAATAGGCAGCCGGCCAAGTCACGTCATCATGGAAGATGGTCCAGTAACGGGGAGATACCACAGAGATACTTCCATTTTCATTCATGGACTCTTCTATATCCACCAGCCACTTCTTATACATCAAGGCATTGCCGAAAATGAAACTTTCACCATAGGCACCGGTAGTGCGGTCGCCCAGCCATCCAAGACGTTCATCACGCTGGGGGCAGTCGGTAGGCATACCGCGATAGTTTCCACGGATTCCCCAATAGGCATTCTTGTGAAGTCTGTTAATCAACTCCTCGGAAGTCTCGAACGTACCGTTCGTTGCCATTTCATCATACACCACCTTACCGGTGAAATCATCCGCTGCCGGTTCATAGTCCAAACCGGATATTTCCATAAAACGGAAACCATGGTAAACAAACAACGGTTCCCAAACAAACTCACCGTCAGCGGCAGGAGTATAAATATCCGTGACAAGGGCACTGCGCAGGTTGTCAAGATACAGTTCCGTACCATTGTCCTTCAGCACTTCGGCAAAACGCATAGTAATGGGCTTGTCCTTCTTGCCACGCAGTTTCACCTGCTGTATTCCTACCATATTCTGCCCCATATCCACGATATATCTTCCATCACCTACCGATTTAACGGATATTGGCTTTATCTCCTCCATCACCTTCAGACTCGGAGAGAGCTGTGCCACAAGTTTTCCTTTGGGAGCCTCCATCCGTTCGGCCAACTGCCATCCGGAATCATCATAGCCGTTTTCCGTCCATTTACCCAATTCCAAGCGGGCATCGTAATGTTCACCGTCAAATTCGTTGTTCGCAGTTATAGGACCGTGGTTCGTCGCTTTCCAGGAATCATCGCTGACTACCGACACCGTCTCACCATTGTCGTACTCTATATTCAACTGCGCCATGAGACGGGGCAAACCAAAACCTACCATCCCATTGGCGCGCATGGAAAGATAGCGGCCGTTGCCCAGAGCCACGCCTATCGCATTGGTACCGGACTTCAACAAGGGGGTGACATCATAAGTCAGGTAAGATACAGAAGCATCGTACCAGGTAGGCAAAGGACCGAATACATCATTTCCAATCCTCTCGCCATTCATATAGCATACGGAAGAGCCTACTCCCGAAACATAAAGGACTGCACGCTTCGGCTGTGACGGCAAATCAAACTCCTTCCGCAGATAACGTGCCGGAAGGATGGTCCGCTCACCGTCCAGTTTCAAGTTTGTACTGTCGTTCAGTCCAATCCAGCCGGCTTTCCAGTCCGAACTGTCCAGCAAAGCCATTGACCAATATTGGATACTACTTTGCGCCTTGTCACCGGTATTTGTCCATACAGTGACACGCCACCAATATTTCTGTCCCGACTCCAAAGACGCCCCTGCGTACTTCACTAGCACCGATTGGCCAGACTCCACACGACCGCTGTTCCATACCAGCCCGGAGCCGGCCTGCAAGCCCTTTTCCGAGTCCGCCACTTCAATCTGATAAGCAGTCTGCATCACATCCTGCTTGTCGGTTACCAGTTGCCATGAGAAACGGGGAGCCGATACAGCTACTCCTTCGGGATTCTTCCGCATTTCAACAGTGGTTTCCTCCACTTTCAAGGAACTGCCACCCGATACTTGACAGCCCATCATCAATAGGGCCAACAAGGAGACTAAAATAGATTTCTTCATACTTGTCAGAATTTCGGTTTCTCCGCTTCCGTGGATGCAACGGAGCCTTCTACCGTCGGCCATCCGTCTTCCCAGCTAATCTTATCCAACATCAATACACGGCCTTCAGGCTTCTTTGTGCTCACCGCATGATAGAAGAACCAGTCATTGCCGGCATTGTCCGTCACAATCTCCGAATTATGACCGGTACCCACAAAGGAATTGCTTTTCTGAATCAGCACTTCGTGCTTGTTATCCATCATGCTACCGCCATTCTTGTTGACATAGGGGCCGAAAAGATTATCTGAACGGCCTACAACAGTAGTGTAAGTACTCTTCAATCCCTCACAACAACTTCCTATGGAAGCAAAGAAGTAGTAATGCCCGTCCTTCTTGTGAATATAGGTACCTTCGTAAGCGGTTCCTGCCACTTGCTGCGGTGTGGCGCCGTCCTTCAGAGAGAGTCCGTCATCAGACAGTTCAATCGCATAGATTCCTCGAAAACTGCCCCAGAAAAGATATTTCTTCCCTCCATCCTCTATATAGAAAGGGTCGATGGAGTTCTGTACATTGATTTCATTGCTGCGGAACATCTTTCCGTGGTCCGTAAAAGGTCCCTCAGGCTTATCGGCAGTAGCACAACCGATGCCGCAAGTTAACTCGCCTCCCCAAACAGACATAGAATAATAGAGCACGTATTTATCACCTATCTTGTTGATGTCCGGCGCCCACAAACCGCCGTTCGGCTCAAAATCAGGCCGCGTACGGTCGGTAAAGGCAGTACCTACATACTCCCAATCCACCAGGTTCCTGGAACGGTAAATCGGCAGATTGCGTATGTCCTCGGTGGCATACAAATAGTAGTATCCATCATCTCCCTCAATGACAGAAGGGTCTGGCAAACTATAATCTATCACCGGATTGCGATAGACATTCTTCGGCTGTTGTTCTTCCGGTTTATCCTCTTTTGTAGCCGATGACGAGGAACAGGCTATCAGACTGCATAACACTGATAATACAAGAAACTTCTTCATACAATGTATTCTTTTCATTCTTTCATTTTACTTTTCGGGTGATGTACTGCCCAATACCTGCGGACGGATAAGAGAGCCACCGATAGAAACCGTTCCCTGGTCGGAAATGGCAAAATCCTTGATATACGAAGTGCGCGGCTGTACTTTCGTGGAATCCCAATGTGCATGGAAAATGTATTTCCAGCTACCGTCCTTACAGCAGAAGGGTGCTCCATGACCGGTACCCATCAAGCCGTCGGCATGTTGCAGAATCGGATTTCCCTCGTATTTCTTCCACGGTCCCATCGGGCTGTTCGAAGTCGCGTAACCCACTCCGTAGTTCTTGCTTTCAAAGTGATTGGCTGAATAAACCAGGTAGTAGACACCCTCTTTCTTCAAAATTGAAGGACCTTCGGCCACCTTAGCAGGCTTGTCCTGCGAAAGTTCCCAAGGCTCTCCCACCTTAATGCACTCTGTCAGCGTCTCCTGCTTAATGCCGGTCAAATCATCGTTCATCTCTGCCACCCAAATAACGTTGCCATCTGTAAAACGCACGAAATAAAGGTAAGGCGTACCGTCATCATCAATGAATAGAGAGGTATCGATACTCTTCTCATCCCATATCGGCTGCTTCACTTCCTGACGGAACGGGCCTTGGGGAACATCTGCCGTTGCCACACAGATATGCTCCTCGGTGGAGTAGAACAGATAAAACTTCTTTTTCGATTCGATGTAGTAGACCTCCGGCGCCCAGAATCCCCACGTACCGTAGGAATCTGCGGCCGACAACGCCTGGCCTTCACGCGTCCAGTTTTTCAAGTCATCGGAAGAGAAGCAGGCAAAGCCTTCTCCTTCTACCGTACCTCCAGTGCCGTAAGCATAATACTTGCCTTCGTAAAGCATTACGTAAGGGTCGGCAATCGGCAGATAGTCTGATTCTACAACCGTCTTCTCCTTGCATCCTGCAAAGCAAAGACAAAGCAACAGTAGCAATATATAATTCTTTTTCATATCCATCTCTTATTTTACTATTTTGGGCGTCATATAGTCCTTGCTGATTCTCATGCGGTCCACACCGTCCACTTTCTCGAAAGAAACGTCACTGATGTACATGGCACGTGGGTGGATACTACTCTTGTCCTTATGGGCATGGAAAACGATACGAAGCTTGCCTGCCTTGTCTGTGAAGGTGGCACTGTGCCCCACTCCAACCAGTTCTCCGGGTTTCTGCAGCAAAGGATTCTCCTCGTATTTGGTCCAAGTACCCATCAAATCGGTAGCTGTGGCGCAACCTATGCCGTAGAAAGGACTTTCATAGCTATTGGCAGAATAGGTCATATAGTAGAGCCCATTACGCTTAATGACAAACGGGCCTTCATTCACACGGGGCCATACCTCCTCCCATGCCTGAGAGACGTGGATGCAAGGGTGCATGGTCTCCTTCTTGATAGTCATGAGGTCTTTCTCCAATTCGGCCACCCAGATGTTGAGCCCGTCGTTGAAACGGTCAAAGAAGAGATAAGGCGTGCCGTCATCATCAATAAACAGAGAGTTGTCAATGCATTTCTCATCGGCAATCATCGGTTCCTTCTTACTTTGGGTAAATGGTCCTGCAGGTGAGTCTGCTGTTGCCACACAGATATGCTCGTCTGCCGAGTAATACATATAGAACTTCCCGTTCACTTCGTAGACCTCCGGTGCCCAGAACCAGCGGTCGGCCCAGACATCCTTCTTCTGGAGCGCCATGCCCTTATACTTCCAAGTCTTCAAATCATCGGAGGTATAGACTTCGATGCCTTCATCCGCATGGGTGCCATAGGCATAGTAAGTGCCATCGTGCAACATGATGAACGGGTCGCCCAAAAGCACCGGCGTTTCAACTCCTTCGACAACAATATCGTCCACATCCTTATAGTCTGAAGAGCAGGACTGGCAGGAAGCCAGCGTGGCCAACAGAAACAGATACATACATATAAAATTCTTTTTCATGATTCTTTCTTAAACAATTGTTATGATGATAAATATTTACTTTCAAGAAGATGTTCCGTTACACCCGTATATTGAACCCTATTCAGTCGTATACTGAATCCTATTCAATCGTATACTGAAATACATTCAGTCGTATACTGAATCACCCCAGTCCATCACACTGATTCACAAGGAAATACAAACACCGGCTTCTATATACATCTTTCATTACATATATACGGAACGGCACATCCCACGATTGCGTCTAATCGCGCCTCTGCCCTACATGATAATACAACGTACCGCTATAAACCGGAGAGCCGCCCTCCGAACAGAATCCGATGCGGGATGCAGGGTAACGTATATCCAAAGCTCCCAGCTCCCTGCCGTCGACAAACAGATACAGCTTGTCTGCACGACGCACGGCACGAAAATTATAGGATTCCTTCCACAATTCATGTACACCTATCTTATAGATATGGCGTTCCAAATCCTCCGCCTCTTTGTTGATGAAGCGGATGCCTTCTGCCTTTACCGGAGTAAAGGTACAATAATTATATGCAGGATGTTCTGCTATCCCCCTATCTTTGTTTTCTATCGGATGCCATTCGCCGCCATTCAGGTATTCTATGTCGAACTTGCCGAACATGTCATCCACAAATTCGGATTTATTGCCTGCTTCGTGACGGTTCAGGTAAAGTGTATCCAACCATGCAGGTGCGGCAAAACGATAACCTTTCTCAATGAAGTCGGTATACTTCACATCCGGATAGAGCGTTTGCAGGCATCCCAACGGGAATTCCTTCTTCCAGGCAGTTTTCCCTTTCTTCACGGCTGTCACCTCAAGCATACGGGTGATGCCATCGAACTGAGCCTTCACATAGTTATCCTTATCCACATAAACCGGATAGCTTCCTGCCTTGTCTTGTCCGGACAAGCCGGACAACTGGAAGCTGAATTCATAATCGTTCAAGAAATCGCCCTTCAACAACTCCTCATTCCCCGAAAGCTGGAAATGCACATCATCGAAGCCGATGGTATAGGTAGCCCCTTCGAACAAGGCAGACTTTGTCTCGTCAAATACTCCGGGAACACCCGCTTCTTCTACCGGAAGAGCCTCTGCAAAGACATGTCTCCCCGGTGCGGGAATCTCATCCAGCCAAATCTTCAGACAGCCACCGTTACGCTCAATGCGCAGATGATGGTACACACCCCAACGGAAATCTTCAGGCAGGGCATAGGATTCCTTATTTTCTTTACCGCCGACAAGTGTACGCAGGTACCAACTCCGGTTCTCGGCATCCAAACCTACATAGGCACAGTTATCTGCATCCTTCCACCAGGCAATGACGCCGGCTCCACCCTCGGTCTTGACTCCCGTCTCGAACAAGTAAGCCACGGACGGCTGTACTTGTTGCAACACACCGAACGAAGCTGTCTCGCCTTTACCCGCAAAGGTAGGCATCGAAGGTTCGGGATGATAACCTGCCGTGCGGGGGCCGGTGATACCATCCACAAACAACGTCTTGTCGAAGAACTGGACACGGTTGATATATTGTCCCCGATGCTCATTGTTCTTGTTTGCCATATAAATCAGCCACCATTCAAATCCGTTGGGGCCTCTCAGGATATTGGGCTGGCCGGGAGTCATCAGAATATCGTCGGCAATGCCGTCTTTCATATCGAACAGAGAAACGTCGAAGAATTGCGAACGTCCCTTGTTTGTTTCTACGGCAAGCAGATTCGTGCCTTCCTTCAAAGCAGCACGCAGCTTCTTGTCCAGGTTCACGATACAATAATCACGCCCCTGCTTCTCGTAGACAAGTGTTCCGTTCAGATAAATCCGGGTATCTCCGTCGTGAGCGACACGCAATGCCAGATTGCCGGTTTCGCTGCCGGCAGAGAAAGCCTTTCGCAACCATAAGGAGGGCGTATTCCACAAGGTACCCAGATGCCGGGTTGTGGAACCTTTCACTTCACGGAACGAAAAGCCGGTCTCCCCCCTCGCCCAGCCGGAGTCATCGTAGGTCGCCTTTGTCCAGTCGCCCTCCGGCTTGTTCTCCGTATAAGCAAACAACGGCTCATACGTGCGGCCATACCGCAATAAATCCACTTGCTTCTCCTCCAGTTGCGTCTGATTGCAGCCTACAACCGGATAGCTATATTTATTACCATTTTGAAAACCTAAAGGAGAGTCTGCCTCGGCAACTCCCAACTGATAATTGCCCCACTCCGTAGAGGTGTGGTTGGCATTGTACATCATATAGTAGCGGTCTCTGTACTTCATGACCCACGGTCCCTCCGCTACTCTGTTATCCATCGTTTCCCATGTATCCGGCAATGAGGCGAACTGGCACACCGGTTCACCGGCAAATTCTGCCGGGTTCTTCATTTTACGTCCCCATATGGTATTTCCATCAGTAAAACGTACCATATACATGTATAGTTGTCCATCATCATCTCTGAATATTTTGGGGTCGATACGGTTATCCATCCATGTTTTCTTGTTCGGTTCTGCATAAGCGCCCAAGACATCTTTGCTCTGCGCATGTACAATGTGAACGGCATGCTTGTCCTTCCCCCAATAATTGACTGACCAGTACAAATGAAAATCTCCATTCAGATAGAACATGTCATTGGCATGAATCTGGTCATCTCCGGCTCCGCTGCCTCTGGTCCAGTCATTGTCCATGGATACGACATGGATAGGTTTCCCCCAATGAACCAGGTCATCGGATACATAGAAATCCCCGTTTGTACGGACCCCTCCAATATAATATTTGCCATTATATTTCATTACGCCGGCATCCGCCACTCCCGGAAGTACCGGATTCTGGATGTTCTGCGCAAACAAGCTGCCGCAGCAAGCAAAAGCGAATGGTAATAGTAGTTTTTTACAGACAAGCATATGGTATAAGATTTAAGAAAGAAAAGGCTATGCCGGAAGCATCCTAAATGAGAACAGGCTTCCAGGCATAGCCTTCTTTAGTTATTAATAGTTAGGATTCTGAGTAAGATGTGCAACACCACCTACCGTGCTGTTCATCACTTCATCTCTCGGAATGGGCAAACGTCTGTGCTTACCGACGATGAAGTTATTGAAGTCCTTGTCACGGGCTTTCAGCTCATCAATTCCAGCCTGAGAATCAAGTAATCCCCAACGCTTCAAGTCAGCCCAACGCCAACCTTCGAAACAGAGTTCCAAAGTACGTTCCATCTGCAGGCGCTTGATAAAGGCATCTTTAGAACTCAGGCAGTCTTTCCACTGACTGTCTTTCAACTTGGCCAGACCGGCACGTTCTCTTACCTTATCCACATAAACAGCAGCATCGGCAGGATTAGTACCCGTTTCAACAAGACATTCTGCGTAGTTCATCAAGATATCTGCATAACGCATGATACGATAGTTGTTACGGGCAAAGTAATCTTCTGCATCACGATAGTAAGCAGTATTGTATTTACGTATGTAGCAGTCTTCCGGGTCAGTTCCCCAACCGTCATTCCAATCGGCATTTTCAAATCCATAATATTTCTTCGGTTGATCGGGGAAGTCTTGTGAGAATCCACGGTACAGAATACTACCATACAAACGCAAGTCATTCTTTCCGTCAATACGTTTCTCTTTCAAGAACTCATCTACCAACCAGCGACGTGCCTTACCATCTCCCCAACCTATACCACTCGGAGCATAGAACTGAGTACGCTGGAAACCGAATGCCATACTGGCATCATTACCCGTACCACCCTTGTTTTGGTCATCGAACTGAATTTCAAAGATACCTTCCTTGTTGTTCTCATCCAAGTCAGTGAAATTATCTTCACGATTGGCGATAAGATCGTACAAAGAGCCCTCTTTATCAATCAGCCATTGCAATTGTTCCTTCGCCTTGTCATACTTATGTTGTTGCATATAGGCCTTGCCCAACAATGCTTTGGCAGCGCCTTTGGTGGCACGTCCCAAATTGGCAGCATCCCAAGATTCAGGAAGATAATCCATAGCAAACAGCAAGTCTTTCTCCACTTGATCCCATATTTCCTGCTCGGAAGCGTCTTCCGGAATATAATTGGCATCTTTAGGTTCCAAAGGCATCGTTCCTTTGTCCCACAACAGATTTACCTGAAAATACCACATTGCACGTAAGAAAGAAGCTTGTGCCAATACCTGGTTCTTTGTAGTCTCGTCCATTTCAATATTAGGCACATGACTCAACACTTGGTTGCAACGGAAAATACCTACGTAGAAATGTTCCCAATGTATATTGTTGCCTTCGTAAAAATTATAATTGTTGTAAAGAAAACGTGTCCAGTCACCCAATTCAATCCAAGGAGAAGAACTCCATCCCTCGTCCGAGGTCAAATCGTAGCGAAAAGAGAGCCAACGCATCCAAGTACCTTCCTTATAAAGAAAACTGTAGCAGGCATTTACACCAGCTGTAGCATCTTCCGGCTTATTCCAATAAGTATCGTTGGTCACTTCATTGGGATTATCAATATCCAATAAACTAGAACTGCATCCAGTGCACAATGTCAAGGCACCTGCGAGCATTAATCCATTATATATCTTTTTCATAATTTACAAACTGATTTATAAGTTAAAAGGTCAAATCCAATCCAAACATCACCGAACGGGTATTGGGATAAGCAAAGCTGTCCGTACCACTGTTCCAAACGGAATTCGCACCCTTGAAGTCAGGATCCAGACCGGAATATCCGGTAATAGTAATCAAGTTGCTACCGGTAGCAAACAGACGGAGTTTCTCAACGCCCAAGTTGGTCAGCCACTTCTGCTTGAAATTATAACCGATAGAGATATTCTTCATACGGAAGTAAGAACCATTCTCCAGGAAACGGTCGGCATCACGCGAGTTGCGGAAGTCACCGTAAATGATACGTGGGGTATTGGAGTTAGGATTCACCTGATAAGGCTCTTCGCCCTTCTCAAAGCGGATATAGTTGGAGTTGTCTGCAAACAGACGTCCTTGCCAACGGGATACGTTGTATATCTTATTGCCAAATTGACCGTTCCACATCATACTGAAATCGAAGTTCTTCCACTCTGCATTCAATACCAACGACATTTGCATCTTGGCCCATGGACTACCACAATAATCACGGTCAATATCAGTAATTTGACCGTCATCATTTAAATCAAGATACTTAACGTCTCCCAATTGCGGACGTTTCCCTTCAATCATGATCGGTGTACCGGCAGGTACTTTATCTTCATTAGGTCCCGGTACATGGTTACCTTTCGTCACATAATTGTCTATTTCCTCTTGTGTCCGGAAGATGCCGTCTGTTTTTCTCAGATAGAATTCGGCCAACGACCTTCCCGGCTCTGTTCTGGCTTGACCGGAATCAATAAAGTTTCTTTCCGACCCATCCCGTCCCAAGCTCAGAACTTCGTTATCCATCGTAGTCACATTCAGTAAAGCGCTGTACTTAAAGCCTGAAATCTGGTCTTTCCAACCAAATGTAAACTCGAAGCCCTTGTTGCGCAAGCTGGCAGCATTTTTCCACGGAGAGCCTCCTTGATTACCGGTAGAAATGGCAATCGGAGTCTCAGCCAATACGTCACTGGTTTTTGAATTATAATATTCCGCACTGACAGTCAGGCGTTGGTTCAGGAAACTGGCATCAAAACCTACATTCACCGTTTCTTTTGTTTCCCAAACAAGACCTGCATTCACCAGTTTCACCTGAGTAGAACCCGGAACAATAGCACCACCGAATACAGTTACAATACTCTGGTTGATAGTTCCGATATAATCCCAATCACCAATGGAAGAGTTACCAAGACGACCCCAGTTACCTCTAATTTTCAAGTCATTAATCCAAGGCACATCAAAGAATTCCTCCTTTGAAATTCTCCAGGCACCGGAGAATGAGGGGAAATTGCCCCAGCGGTTTTCCTTAGCCAAGCGAGAAGTACCGTCACGACGGAAAGTGGCAGTCAGATAGTATTTATCATCATAAACGTAGTTTGCACGTCCCAAATAAGAAATCATCGCATTCTCGCTGATGCTGTTTGAATTCTGCTGATTGCTCTGTCCTGCATTCAAAACTGTAAAGTAATCGCCGTTACCCGTCATCGGAAAGTTCAGACGGGAAGCCCACAAACCTTCCCACTCATGGTGCTGGTAAGTAGTACCGACCACGGCATCCACATGATGCTTGCCAAAATCCTTATTGAAGTTCAACGTGTGCTCAATCAACATGTTGTAGGTATTGTCACGCGCCTTCTGGCTTTCCGGATCACGGTGTTCCTGATTCTGAGTCCAGTTACCTTCTCCACGGAACCATGAATTCTCATAAAAGTAAAGATCAATACCACCATTGAATTTATAGGAAAGGAATTCGAATGGCTTGAATTCCAACCATAAAGAACCATTCAGACGATTCTGGCGGAAATGACGGTATTCCAAATCTTCACGGGCAATCGGGTTTACACCGAACGTATTGTACTTGGCAGCATCACCATAGCCATATCCACCCGGGTTATTCTCATCATAGATAGGAATGGTAGGCATCATACGCAAAAAGTCATTGTAGGTATTGGTCTGGTTCGGGTCTGTGTTTGTGAGTGAATAAGCCAAGTTTTCACCAAAAGAGAACCAGCCCTTTTTACCTTGTGTATTGACACGGAAGTTATAACGGTCGAAAGTATTTCCATAAGAAACGCCGTCATTGTTATAGTAGCCGGCTGATACAAAATAACTACCGGAGTCACCGCCACCGGAGAGTGATACGTTGTAGTCCTGCACCAATGCGGTCTTCAACACTTCATCCTGCCAGTTGGTATCATACTGTGAGTGTTTCTGAGTGCTGTTTACAGTAGCAATGCCATCTTTGATAGCTTCATTATAGGCAATATCATTATACTTGATATATTCTGCCGCATTCATCAAATCAAATTTCGGGCTCCATTCCAATGTTTCCTTTACGCTTACATTCACCTTCATGGGACCTTTCGTACCCTTCTTGGTAGTAACGATAATCACACCATTGGCAGCACGCGAACCGTAGATGGCAGCAGCAGAAGCGTCCTTCAGAATCTGGATGGATTCTGCATCTGCAGGGTTGAAGTCAACTCCCGGATCTGTAATCATACCATCAATTACCCACAACGGAGAGTTATTACTCAAAGAACCGACACCGCGAATTTCAATAGAGGCATCTTCGCCCGCCCTACCGCTACTGCGTACGTTAATACCGGTTGCCAAACCCTGCATCTGGCTGACCAGTGTTCCTGCAGCGCTTTTCTTCATTTCCTTGGTATCAACAACGGCAACCGCTCCAGTCAAGTCGGACTTCTTCACGGTCTGATAACCGATGACAACCACTTCTTCCAGTGCTTTCGAATCATCTTTCATCACCACGCGCAAGGCAGTTCCCTTATAGACAACTTCCTGCGTAAGCATACCGATATAAGAGAAAACGAGTGTACTTCCTTTTTTTCCACTCACTGAGAAATTACCGTCAATATCGGTAATGGCACCCGTGGTAGTACCCTTCACCAATACATTCACGCCCACCAAAGGCTCACTATTTGCATCCGTCACCGTTCCCGTTATGGTCACATCTTGTGAATAAGCGGTAGCTGCAAACACAACAAAGAATAAGAATAAGATTTTCTTGATCATTTTTTATAGAATTAGATTTTAAAACTATGCGGAAACTAACGCCCGCTTTTTAAATACACCGCAGAAAGTGATTAGTCACTTCTGCCAATCATAGAACATTGATTAGGATTTGTTACGTCATAGGCATAGGGGTCATAGTATTATAAATTGTTGGCTTTCGGATGCAAATATATCCGCATAAAGCTAAAATTAATGCAAATATCGCTTCAATCTATGCAATTATAAATCCAATCAAATGCCCCTGAGAGACACCTCAGGGGCATTTGATTGAATTGTTATATTTAGCAAGCATTCCATGCTATCATTTCACGAAGTCTTTGGGCAGAATACCAAATTGTTTTTGGAAGCACTTGGTAAAATAGGAAGGAGTATTGAAGCCGGTCATGTAGCAAACCTCATTGATTTTGCACTCTCCTTCCTTTAAAAGCTGCGCCGCTTTCTTCAACCGCTCCAGGCGGATGTAGTCATTCGGGGTCATATCCAATATGCCCTTTATCTTCCGGTTCAGGCTCGAACGGCTCATGTTCAGCAGGCTTGCCATATCATCCAGACAGAAATCCGGATTCTGCATATTGGCAACTACCACTTCCTTCAATGTCTTAAGGAAAGATTCATCTGCCTTTGTCATTGCCATACTGCCCGTCTGCACAAAAGGAGAATTGACGAAAGAAGCCCGTAGCTTCTCACGGTTGTTCAGCAGATTGGCTACACACACTTTCAGATATTCCACAGAGAAAGGCTTTTCTATATATACGTCAGCCCCCAGCTTCATTCCCTCTATCTTGGCTTGAAGGGTCGTCTTCGCCGTAAGCAGGATAATCGGTATATGGCTATAGTCAAGCTCGGACTTCAGATGCTCGCACAGCTCCAATCCATTCATCTCGGGCATCATAATGTCTGAAATGACAAGATTTACAGTATGTTCCTTCAACACCTTCAAAGCTTCCACCCCATTCACGGCAGTCAGCACACGATATTCCGAAGAGAGCTGTTTCACAACAAATGCCTGCATTTCCAGACTGTCTTCCACCACCAAAAGAGTATACCGGTGCTGTTCCAAGGCAGTACCTGCACCACTTTCCTCAGAGGATTCCCCGCCCGTTACCGGTTCTTTATGCTCCATAGCCACCGTCTGCTCGTGCTTCAGCGGAAGTGACAGCAGGAAACAGTTGTTCTCCATCGAATCTTCCATGCACAACGTACCCTCATGGAGTTCGGCCAATGAACGGGCAAGTGCAAGCCCGATACCGGTGCCGGGTACAGAGCGCAAGGTACCGGTTTTATACTGGATGAACGGCTTGAAAATCTCCTCGCGCATCTCTACCGGAATGACAAGGCCGTCATTGCATACAGAAAGCAGCAGTCTTTCACCTTCCGAATATAGCCTGATGCGTATATAGGTCTCCGAATACTTTATCGCATTGGTCAGCAGATTGCTGATAATCTTGGTAAGCCCTTCCCTATCAACCGAAGCATACAAGCTTTCGGGAGTCTCTATACTCAATGCCAGCCCCCTTTCACGTGCCAAAGGCTTGAAACGCTTATACGTCTTCTGCAAGAGCTCAGACACGTCACATTCCACAAAATTCAATTGGAAGCCTTGTGTCTCCGTCTTCCGGAAGTCCAGCAACTGGTTCACCAAATCAAGCAGTCGGTTGGTGTTCAGTTCCATGGTCTCCAAATCATCCCTGATGTCATCCGAAACAGAACGGGAAGCCAATACATTCTCGAGCGGACTCTTTATCAGTGTAAGCGGTGTACGTATCTCATGCGCCACATTCGTGAAGAAGTCTATCTTCGCAGTATACAACTCCCGTTCCTTTTCCCGCTCAAACTTGTCCATAGCCTGCTGATGCTTCTGCCGGGTCCGTTTTCTGAAATAGATAATTACAGCAGCCAGTGAACATAACGCCAATACCGTATAAACAGCATACGCCCAAGTGGAGAGATAGAAAGGAGGATGAATATGGATGTCGAGCACACGTTCCGTCGCGTTCCACTTGCCATCGCTGTTGGAACCTTTTATACGCAATGTATAGCTTCCATAAGGAAGGTTTGAATAGTTGATGATGGAATTCCGCCCTACCGTATACCAGTCGCGGTCAAAGCCTTCCAGCTTACATTCAAGACCATTCATTTCGGGTGCCTGGTAACTCAGGGCTGCAACCTGAAAAGAGAAAGAATTCTGGTCGGCATCCAGCTCTATCTCATCCGCATAGGTGATGCTCTTCTCCAAAGGAGAATCCGGACTATCCACCGAAAGCCGTTTGTTGAACAGATAAAAATCTGTAATCACTACGGGAGGGAGAAAAGTGTTCTCCACAAAAGTTTCCGGGTCAAAGGCTATGAATCCGTTGATACTTCCCAAATAGATGCGTCCCTTCTTGTCAATGTAACCGGACTGGAAATTAAATTGGTTGCTCAGCAGCCCGTTTGCCGTGGTATAGACATGTTTGCTCTCCGTATCGGGATTGAAGCAGACCAGACCATAATTGGAAGTAATCCATAAGTTACCCCGCTTATCCTCGACCATCTTGTAGATAGTGTTGCTCGGAAATCCTTTCGACATGTCATAACGGGTAAAATTGTCCGTTTCCGGATTGTAGCGGCAAAAGCCCTCACCCAGCGTCATGAACCACAGACGCTTCCTGCTGTCTTCGTAGATACTGATTACCTTATTGTAGGGAAGAGAGGTCGAATCATTCTCATTAGACAGATAATTCCTCCACTGCTGGCTTCTTACATTGTAGCAGAACACTCCATTAGAAAAAGTAGCAAACCACAGATTTCCGTTGAAGTCCTCCAGAATGTTATAAGTAAACATATTCTTCAGCTGAGGAATCCGGGTAAAGTCATCTGTAGAGCGATTGTACTTCAACAGACCGGACGTGGTGCCTATCCACACGTCTCCCGTAGTGGTCCTGCAAATGGTAAAGGCGTCATTGGCGACCATGGAATTCTCACTCTCACCCTTGGCATAATGTTTCACCTGCCTGGTCCGAAGATTCACCCGATTCAGACCACCGGAAAACGTACCTACCCACAAATCATCCCCATCCAGACAAAGGCCATGAACATTCTGATAAATGGCCGAATGCTCAAAAGGCTCTATCTTTCCGTTTTCCGGATTGTAATTGAACAAGCCTTTGTCTTCGGTACCTATCCACAAGGTGCCATCATTACTTTCACAGATTTCCCGTACACGACGGCCGAAATGCCTGAGATTGTCTCTCGGATAGAACTTCTCGAAGTAAGTCCACTGATAAGGACAATAGTTCACTCCACCGAAATAAGACCCTATCCACATGCCGTTCTCCTTGTCGCAGCAGAGCGAATAAATGGCATTGTCCGACAATGCATACGAATCATCCTGGTCGGGAACGGTCAAATGGGTAATCTTGTCATTCGTCAGATTGTAAATATACAAGCCGGACTCTGCGCCCACCCACAGCTCGTTGTCAGATTTGAACTGCAAAGCCCTCACATAGGTGTTCAGCAGCTTCCGCGTCTTGCCGGTAGTCTGGTTTATCTCTGTCAACCCGTTCAGCGAAGCGATATACACACAATTATGGGGTCCGCTGACCTGCCAGTTGATAATATCATTCTTGAAAATCTCATTTCCTTCCGCGTCCTTGAAAGGCTGCAGAGGAGTTTCAAAGTCAGCTTTCGTATAGTAAAGATTATCCGCATACAAGGCCAGCCAACACGTATTCCCATTCAGCCAAAAGCGGGTTACATTGGGCAGTCCCGAATCGTGCAGATGGTTGTAAGCATTCGATAAACTCCCCCTTTCATTCTAAAAATGTGATATTACTTTTGTA